>Ga0208980_10000143_pt1 | contig 35745 bp, 31 predicted proteins | sample WetSurMetagenome_3_FD_187993 | JGI IMG/M metagenome (GOLD analysis project Ga0208980, IMG submission 187993) | Wetland microbial communities from Twitchell Island in the Sacramento Delta, sample from surface sediment Aug2011 Site A1 Bulk (version 2) | ecosystem: Environmental > Aquatic > Marine...
TCTGATTATTTGAAACGAACCTCATTCTAAAGGGTTTACTTGTTGGAGTTTCTGAATGGTCGAAGTGACTCTGTACACACGAAAAGATTGCCATCTATGCGAGTTAGCTCAACAATACTTAGAGGAGCTACAAAACAGTATTCCCCACACACTACTTACCATCGATGTCGATACTGATTCTAGCTTCAAAAAACAATACGGTTTAAATGTACCAGTTGTATTGGTTGGACCATATAAATTAACTGCCCCGATCGAAAAAAGGGATTTAGAAATAGCACTGCTAGCAACGCAACACAGCCAGGACCAAGAAGTGAAAATTAGAGATGCGATTAGAGGTGGTCAATTACAAATACCAGTTTCTTGGACGAAATCTGATCAAATTGGTCTTTGGTTTTCAAAATACTATTTAGCAATATTTACCATCATGGTATTTCTATATGTTAGCATGCCATTTGTTGCACCTGTATTGATGAAAGTTGGTGCTGAGAAACCTGCTAAAATGATATACCGTGTCTACGGTTTTGTTTGCCACCAATTAGCCTTTAGATCTTGGTTCCTTTTTGGAGAGCAAATTGCATATCCACGAGAGGCTGCAGGGGTAACAGGATTTAAAACCTACGAAGAAGCAACTGGATTGAGTGGAGATGATTTGCTATCTGCGAGGGAATTTATAGGAAATCCTCAGATTGGATATAAAGTAGCCTTATGCGAAAGAGATGTGGCGATTTATGGAGGAATTCTAATATTTGGAATTTTATATGCCATATTGGGGCGTAAGATGAAGTCCATTCACTGGGTGATATGGATTTTGATCGGTATCGTTCCAATTGCTATAGATGGAGTAAGCCAATTATTAAGCCAGCCTCCACTAAATTTGATACCCTATCGAGAAAGCACGCCGCTTTTGAGGACCATAACAGGATTTCTGTTTGGCTTCCTGACCGCCTGGTTCGGTTATCCATATCTAGAAGAATCAATGTCTGAAAATCGTAAATATCTGGAAAGTAAATTGGATAGGTCGAAAAAAGTCGTAAACAAGAAATAAAAAAAACGAAATACATGCCATTCAAGCAATCAGGGGCAATTAAATATTACACTTTTGCATCTCTTGAAAACCAGGGACTTTATCAAGCTGTTTTTACCAGGCAAGGTGGTTTTTCATCAACTCCATGGCATAGCTTGAATTTTGGAGCCTCAGTTGGGGATGATATACAAAGCGTAATCCGTAACCGTGAAATTGCTTTACAGGCATTATATATAAAACCGGATAGTATTTATGATGTCTTTCAAATTCATAGTACAGAAGTTGTAAAAACCGAAAAACCGTTGTCATCAACCGAAATTCATATTAAGGCAGATGCAATAATCACTAATCAACCAAACGTCACATTATTGATGAAATTTGCTGATTGCACTCCGATATTATTATTTGATCCGAATAATCGAGCGATAGGTATCGTGCATGCAGGGTGGATTGGTACAGTGGAAAAAATAGCAAAAAAAGCTGTTTTAGCAATGGTGGAGAATTACGGGACTAATCCACAAGATATAATTGCAGCAATCGGGCCTTCCATTGGCCCTGATCATTATTCTATCGGCAACGAAGTTCTTGAAAGAGTCCATACAAGTTTTCCAGCTTATAAAGATAAGATCATTATTAATAAAAATAAGAAAACATACTTTAATCTGTGGAAAGCGAACCGAATAATCTTGTCTGAAGCTGGTGTTGAGAAAATTGAAACAGCGGAAATTTGCACATCTTGTAATCTTAATGATTGGTATTCACACCGGGGAGAACAAGGAAAGACCGGGCGTTTTGGCATGATACTGGGACTTCAGAAATAATATAATGTATGGGCGAGATTTAGAAGATGTATAAAAATATCCAAGAAAACTACCTAAGAGTAGTCGACCAAATTACCAAAACTGCATTAAATTCAGGTAGAAATCCGAATGATATTCGATTAGTAGTTATTACAAAAACACATCCAATTGATTTGGTTCAAGCTACTGTTGATGCTGGGGCTACCAATATTGGAGAGAATTATGTTGAGGAAGCTTTACCAAAAATTATGAGTTTGAACAACGTTGATGGCTTACACTGGCACATGGTCGGTCATGTTCAAAGTCGTAAAGCAGCTTTAGTGTGCGAATATTTCCAATTCCTTCATTCATTGGATAGTTTAAAACTTGCAATAAAACTAAGTAAAAGTGCAGTCGAGTTAAAAAGTATATTACCTGTGATGTTGGAATTCAATGTTGGTGGAGAAGTATCAAAGTCTGGTTGGGATATCAGGATCGAAGAGAATTGGAAAAAAATATTACCAGATATCGGAAATATTATTGCATTACCAGGTTTAGATCTTATTGGTGTTATGACAATACCTCCTTATTCTGAAGATCCTGAAGCATCAAGACCGCATTATCGCAAATTACGGAGGTTCAGAGATTTTATAGCAAATTATTTTCAAATGTCTGATTTTATGGAATTGTCGATGGGGATGAGCAATGATTTTGAGGTGGCAATTCAAGAAGGATCAACTTGGGTCAGGATTGGGCAGGCAATTTTAGGTCCTCGTTCTAAATAAATAATGAGGAATCGTGATCGTTTATATAATTCGTGCAATTACATTTCTGGTGCAACTTCTTACCTTGTTGGTAATTATACAAGTTTTCCTGTCCTATTTTTTGTCGCCAATCCATCCATTGAGATATAACTTAGACAGGATTATTGAACCCATGCTTGTACCCATTAGAAGGATTATTCATCCCTTCGGGATGTTGGATTTAAGTCCGCTCGTCTTAATCATAATCGTTCAAATATTGGGGAGAGTAGTGATAAGCATTTTAAGTTATTTTGCCTAAGCACATATAATATTGGGTCGTCATCCCGGATAATATTCTATGGATAACCTTTTCTACATTATTATTTTGAGAGAATAGGCTTAATCAAATGAAATTGGCAGTTTGATACCAGCAAGGGCCATTAACCACAAAGTGTAGTACGCTAGATCACGAATATCACTGGTGCTGTGCGAATAAACCGAATAGATCATTTCCATAGTGCTTGGGTAACATTTCATTCTAAAATAATCTAATGCGTATAGCTTCTCATCAGGATTTCCGTTAATGAGTGCCTTAGCAACAAGTTGCTCAGCGGGTTTCCCCGGAGCAACAGTTGTACCAAGCTTATCTGCGTAATCAATCAACCAGCGAGTTTCTGTCAAATCAAGGAGCTGGGTTGGTGCGTAACTTGCCTTTCTTTGCTGTTCATCAAAGGCCTGAATTGCAGCATTTCTAACAACCCATTCATTATCCTCTAATTGTAGGTTTTCTACGATTTTTGTTGCCCAAGGTTGATTGACACGAATTAGCCCAAAGACCACAGATCGACGAACCAGAAGGTCATCCATCCCGCTACCTTCTTTCAGGGCTGGTTGACCTTCTTTTGGATTATTTGCTAATGCTTCTGCAGCATATCGACGGAGTTCCTCACTTCCATTGAGCAGGCTGGATGCTAATATTTCAAGTGATTGCTTGTCCCCAATTGCTGCCAATGCCAGGCATGCAGAACGTACGGTAGTTGGAGATTGCTCCTGAAGTAAACGGATTAACTCCTCAATTGCCTTTTTATCTGCAAGGATTCCACATCCGAGTGAGGCTAACTGTATTAGATTAGAATGTTCGGATTTTAATAGTTGTCGAAAATATAATGAAACTCCAATATCACCTGAGAATGCCATAGCAGCAATTATCTTGGCTGAAAGGCTGAGCGTTTCCCTTTCTTTCTGTAAAATTGAGGTTAAAGTTCTGAGGATAATGGTTCGCCATGCTCGATTTTTTGGCGCAACTTGTAACCATCGAGAAATTAACAAATGATTTGTATGTAAACTATCATCATCTTGAAGAAAATTCTGGATTAAATTGGTAACATCTCCAAATCGGGCAAGATAATATAGGGATAAATTTCTTCCACTCCATGAAGGTTGTTTTGCTAATTGATCAATTATGCTACTGTCTAATAACGCTTTTCCAGCAAGATATCCAAATATTACAGGATGGGAAAAACCACAATTTGATCCGGGAAAGCTTTGTAGAATGCCATTGTTAATTAATTGATCAACACCATGAACTTCCTTAAATGAAAGTTGTTTATTTGAAATCGATGGAGGTGAATTCGTCTCTACAGCTGTATCATTGTAAACATTTGCAGCTACCTCTTGCTTGAATTGGATGGTTACTCGCTCAGAATCATTTGGATTTGCCACTATTTTCATTTTATATAAAAGACGGAGTGCAAATCCTTCTAATCCTGTATGAGCGTCTATCACATTGTATGTCATACGACGAATATATGATTCAATAGCGCTAGGACCGTCTGTTCCCAGAATATCCCCAGAGAATGAAGCCCAGACCTTGAGTGTATATTCGAGAGGTTTTAACAAAGTATTGTCTACACCTAACCAGCTTTTTAGATAATATAAATTTATCCGATTCGCATTGGATTTTTGAGATGGAATTACCCATTTTTTCCATTCTTGACCCCACCGTCGTAAAAAGGTTAGGCGATCTTCCTCCGTCCATGCAGCCATCGCAAGAAGGTTAAAACCATAATTTGGTAATCCAGCTAAGTCATCATACGACATGGCAACGACAATTCTAAGTTTCGGATAATTTTCGTTTAAAATTTTTATGTATTCTGTAACCATCCTAGCCTGGAGGGGTGGAAATTCGTCTAGACGATCCAATATTAAGATTGCTTGCTGGTTTTCAAGAGCTAATCGAACAACATTTGGAAGCTTTGTGATATTGATTGGTGATACATAGCGTGATATTGCCTGAACAAATAAATCAATAACTTCGTCTGGATTTTTGATTTTACTATTCGTTTGTTTTTCATCTAATCCAGAACTATCTGAAATTTCAGCATTAGGCTCGTTTAGTCCATTTTCTGATTGATCAAAGAGATGAGGAATATCAGTCGCATGGATATATATTGGAAATAAGTTAGCGAGTTTTCCTAGTCCTTTATCGTTTCGCGTAATACAAGAAGCTAACCATGCAAGAGCGACTGTCTTGCCACTTCCTGGATGTCCAGCGAGAATAATATTTGCATCTCCCTGTAAAGCATCAATTAAGGTCATTGTTGATGCTTTATAAATAGCAGCAAACTCTGGCCAATCAGGAATATAAGGAATTGTTAGGCTTACACTATCGGTTGGTGCTAGATCAATTGACTTCGGGACCTGGATTAGTGGAACTAGTACTTTTGGTTCAATTGTGATTTCATCAAGAGAGAATAATGAAGCTGCAATATGTTGCTTTTGTGCAAAATGGTATATGTCATTAAGTAAACGGACTTCTGTACCAGTAGAAAAATTTTGTTTTACAGTACTAAATCTGCGCCGAATAGATCTTATAGTCTGGGGTATAAATTTTCGCAGTCGAAATAAAATCAAGGCAAGTAATATTCCTGCAATTATTCCCAACCAAAAAATGGGAGAGGGAGCTTCAAAATTATTAAAAGAGTAAAGCAAATCAGATTCCTCCTGCCTTATCCTGGATATAATATTCTGCCACATGTGGGGCAGCGTACTAAGGGTCCAGTGGTTTGAGTTGCTTGAACTAATGCTGCTGTCAATGTTGTTCCGCAAGCATTACAGGCACGGGCATTGATTCTTGCCACAGCCACGCCATTTCGGCTTTTTCTGAGTTGCTCATATAAACTATTGTCAGTTTCGGATATCGTCGGTAATGTTGCATTCCGTTCAGATTCCAATCTGTCGATCTGACTTAGTAGTTTTATTTTCTCTCCGTGTAAGTCAGCATTTCGCTCAATTTGTTGTTTTTGAGCTTCCAATAAACCTTCGTTTGCCCACATTAGTTTTTCTTCTGCTTCTTCCACTTCCATCATAATTTCCAATTGCTTATCTTCTAATCCAGACAACAAACGCTTCAGAGAAGTTATCTCAGTTTGTAATTCTTGAAGCTCTTTCGGATTTTGAATTTTTTCTCCATAAAGTGATGCTTCAACAAATTCTATTTTTATTCTCGTGTCGTATGATTTATTTTCAGCTTCGTGCAATTTTCTTACCAAAGATTTGTGTTGTTCGTCAGCGTTCGCAACAACTTGTTGTGCTGACTGAATCGACAAATCGTCGAGCAATATTTTTTCTATACTCTGTAGTTTTGAGTTTGCAGTATCAAGCTGACTATCTATTTGTTGTAATCTGTATAAATTAGAAATTTGACTCATGGCTAAATTATAGAGGTAGTTTTACCAGAAGGCAAGTAACTACCTAAGTCAATCAAGCGGATATCCAGAAAATTCATGAAATATGTTTCTACAAATTTGAGATGTTACTGTTAAGGAAAATTTTATTTGTCAGAAGTAGAATGGTTAATGAAATTTTTGGTAAAATTACCTTCTTATCAAATAATTGTAGAAAAACATATACTTCTAAATGATAAATTTGTCTAACAAAACTTTATATCTTTTTATTGCCTGGGTTCTTGTGATCTCTGGTCCAATGGCATTAAATAGTTCATCCCATGATAATTCTTCAAGAATATTCGTAGATTTTTTTTCTGTTCAATCCACATCAACTACCTCACCTACACCAACTCATACATCTACGCCAACACCTACGCCTTCGATTACGCCTACCACGACATTAGAACCTTTGCCTGCCATCACGCTAATATTTCCTGCTTCAACAAGTACATCGATTCCTATCATAACACTAAAACCTACCTTCGTGACTCAAACACCATCACCCTCACGAGATATTATTTTAGCAAACGTATCTCCAAGGATGAAAGCATTAGTAATTGTTCTCTTTATTTTGTGGATTTTCCTGGCTAGTTTTCTGGTGATTTACATTCACCAATTTAAATAGTCATTTCAAGAGAATAAATCCAGGATAAATGTGTATTCAATATGACGCAGGGTGTTATAATCTATAACGCGTTGCGTTATATTTTTGGGATTGTTGAATTGGTAGATTTGATAACAGGAAAAGTTATGCCTATCGTTATAAAAAGATATCAAAATCGAAAGTTATATGATACTCGCTCTAAGCGATATATCACGCTCGAAGAGCTTGAAGAATTAATAAAACGTGGACAAGATATTAAAGTCATAGAAAATAGCACGGGAAACGATATCACTGCGATTACATTAAGCCAAATTATTTTTGAGCTTGAGAAGACCCGTTCTGATTTTTTACCAATAAAACTGCTTTCAAGTTTAGTGCTATCGGGAGGTACCAGAATTGAAGTTCTTCGGCGAAATATTCTCAATTCGCTAAATTTAAATCACCATTATGATATTGAAATAAAGAGGCGGGTAAATTTACTTGTTGAACAAGGTGAATTAACCCAAGAAGAAGGAATACATTTTCTCGATAGAATTCTAAATATAGGTATACAAACTGTAGATGCAAATGACAACTCTAACGAAGTAATTTATGGGTACCTACAGGAGCAAAAAATACCCACAAAAAATGACCTCAAGTTACTTATTCAGAAGATTGACGCAATTTCAAAAAGAGTGGATGAAATTTATTTGGAAACTAACAATAAAGAATAGCGGTGAAATTAATCAAATCATCGAATAGCGTTTTAATGCAGTTTCAAGAATCATATTAACAAGTTCTGTATGACCGATTCCTTCACCCGCTGCTTCAATAATCAAGTCAGATATAATTGGGGACAAACCTGGTAATGGATTAATTTCGAGGATGTATGGCTTATAGTTTTCATGCATATCCAGCCGAAAGTCCACCCTTGAAACATCAAGCGCGCCTATAACACGGAATACAGCTGCTGCTAGCCAGTTTAATTCTTCCTTTTGGTCATCAGTAATTGGAGCTGGACAGAGATAATTAAGTTTATCTGCTAAATCGACTTTTAGGCGATTACTATAAACCGTATCAGAATCAGAAAAGGGAGAGAGATCAACCTCCATGGGTGGAAAAAAGTGCAATCCGGCTTGGATCCTGCGTGCGTTTTCATCATTAGGTAATCTTTGGGCTACGGGTCCAATCAGGTTGCCAACAAAACCAACTGTAACTTCTCTGCCTTCTATATACCGCTCAACCAAAACTGGTTGCTTGTATTTTTCAATAATAACCGCGAGCTGCTCACGAAGTTCTTCTTCGTTGTTAACGATTGATTTCCTTGAGACGCCCATTCCAGTTCCTTCACGGCTGGGTTTTACAAATAATGGATACTTCATATCAGGAGATAATGGTTCATCTATACGCTCAATTGTTTGAAAATCTGGAGTAGGTAAATTATGAAAGGCGATTACACGTTTGGTCATCGGTTTGTCAAGCGCTAAGGCAAGAGTAAGAACCTTTGATCCTGTATATGGAATACGCAACATTTCGAGTAATGATGGTACTTGTGCTTCTCGTGCATCACCAAAATGCCCTTCACAAATATTAAAACAAATATCCGGTTTGAATGAACGTAGTGAATCTAACAATGAAAGGTCACCTTCCAGGAATTCACATGAGTAACCACCTGCTCGGATGGCTTCTATAAGTGCGTTGACGGTTTTTTCTGAATCAAGATCATCCCATTGATCCAGAGCCATACCTTCAAAATGAGGTGCATTCTTCTTAAGATTTGCGAGTAAAGCGACCTTATAATGTTTCATAATTCTCCTTTATAATTTGATGTCATAAGATACAACCTTTCACGCGTAGTGTCAAGAATAATTTGGTCCCAATTTTCTTATGAAATAAAGCGATAAGGTAAAATTATACAAAAAGTTATGTGAAAAATCTATTTAAAAATAGAGGTCTAGATGGATTTCAATAAATTAATTAACAAGCGATATTCAGTGCGGGCATATAAAACTAAACTCGTAGAAGACGAAAAGCTAGCAATTGTGCTTGAAGCTGCAAGACTAGCACCAACCGCAAGCAACAGGCAACCTTTTCAAATTATCGTAATTCATTCTCTGGGAAAAGAAGATAAACTATTAGAAATTTATAATAGTAGCTGGTTTGTAAAAGCCCCAATAATCTTATGCATCTGTGGACTACCTGCAAAAGCATGGATTCGAAAAGATTCTAGAAAATATTTGGATGTTGATATTGCTATCGTTATGGACTATATGATCTTAGCCGCTACAAATATTGGCTTAGGGACTTGCTTCATTGCTGCATTTGATGAAACCAAAGCACGAAAAGCATTGTTACTACCGGATAATGTTGAGCCAATTCTATTTACCCCTTTAGGTTATGCTGACGATTTACCAGGAATCAGAAAAAGAAAGAAATTGGAGGAATTAGTTCGCTATGAACACTGGTAGTTATAACTAGTTATTACCGCAGGTTGAACAGGAACCAGTGGAGCATCCAGAACAACCACCATTATTACCACTTGCAATTATTCGGGAATTGCTTTGGGCGAAAAATACTGAAACAGCTCGTGCTGTTTTATCACTCTGGCACATTTTACATAAAACTGGTGAATCTGCTTCTCTGATTGAACGAAGGATTTCAAATCGTTTTCCACAATCCTTACATATATATTCGTAAATTGGCATAATTTCTCCTGCGATTATTATCAATAATTTTAACCCTCCAAACACTGATGGTCAATGATAATAAAGAGCTTAATATGGGAATACAAATAGAAATTGTAGTTTTGATATCTGCTAATACTGAATGGAGTGCGGTCTCCAATTATTTTTCGGAATGTAGTTTGCTTACATAACCTTATGGTGAGTGGTTTGAGCCTAAATATATAGATATTGCAGAATTCGTCACACCGTTACTATTTCTTTATGGTGGCCGGGGAAAAGTCGCTGCCGCTGCATCAACACAATTTGTGATCGACCGTTGGCATCCAAAAATTATTATGAATCTTGGTATTCGCGGTGGTTTTGAAGGCGAAATTTCAAAAGGAGAAATTATATTAACTGATAGAACGATTATTTATGATATTTACGAACAGATGAGAGATCCCGAGGAACAAATCAATCATTACATCACAGAAATAGATAATTCCTGGATTTCTAAACCCATCCTTTACCAGTTAAGCAATTATTACTAGCTTATGCAGACAGAGATTTATTCCGCATTGAAATATATTATTTAAAGGATAAATACGGTGCACTTGTTGGAAATTGAGAGTCTGGTGCATTCGCCTGGGTATCAAAAATAAATCACACGAGGTGTATGATTTTACGCGGTGTTACAGACCTTGTTGGAGATATGGGTGGAGAAGCTTATAGCGGTAATTTGAGTTTGTTAACCGAAAATGCGGAAGAAATTATGAATATATTGATGGATTCTTTACCAGAGTGGATTAAAAAAATACTATGAGAATACGAAAAGTTAATATTATTAAAAGAATAGATGGCCTAGGATAACAGCCGATATTGTGACGGTTATATTATCAATATCATTTAATGGTAATGATTCTACAATTGTTCCCACGATAGCAATTACGCTGATAGGAAACAAGTAATTTTGTATTGGGTTTAAAAAAATCCCCATCGATGAGAATATCCATATTATACAGATTGATAAAACCCATCCACCCAATAGCATTCCCAATGATCCTATCCAGGACTTTCCGTTATTCCATAAAACTTTACTGGTGCCCCATTTGCGACCGAAAATATCAGCTAAACCATCTCCACCACACATGAGCATCAGGGCAATAATACCAATGGGTGAATTTTTCCAGTAGATAATCGTTAATAGGACAAAGATAATTCCATAATAGAGTGGTCCTCGTAAAACTTCGCGTCTATCGCCACTCCTAGACATCGCTTTAACAGATGCCTCGTCTTTTAGCACACCAATCCCGATTAAAAAAAATTGGAGGGTGAAGGCAAGGGGTACTAATGCTGCCAGGTATTTATTGATAGGATTTTCGTTGAATAGCAACCAACAAAGGACAAAAATAGGGCCTGTTCCGATATGGATTATTTTTCGACTAAGGTGACTTTCTACCCAACCACGATGTGCTAAAAAGTCATTTACTCTCAACCAAATTAAAGCAACAAAAAAAGTGATAACAAGTGCAATAATGTTATTATCTAACATAAGGTTTCCATTAATTGTAGGCGTTAAAGATCGTAAAATTATAAACCATTTTACCTGCGCTCATGTAGCTGCCTATCAATCTCACGTTGAGAATCACGTTTAGCTAGTTCGGCGCGTTTATCATATAATTTCTTCCCTTTCGCAACGGCGATTTCCACCTTTGCTCTCCCATTTTTAAAATAAACTGTTAATGGAATAATCGCGACACCTTTTTGACGGACAGTATTCCATAACTTTCGTATCTCACCAGAGTGCAGTAATAATTTTCTAGGTCGAAGGGGTTCATGATTATTAATACTTGCTTGTTCGTATGGGGCGATATGGGCGTCTTCAAGCCAGGCTTCATTTCCATCAATACGAACATAAGCTTCTGCAAGACTGATCTGACCAGCTCGGATTGATTTAATTTCGCTTCCGTGTAGGACGATTCCGGCTTCGATGGTTTCAAGAATAAAATATTCATGACGAGCACGGCGATTTCTAGCAACTACTTTCTCGTTCATGGTTCAATTCTATCATAATGAAAAAAGCTTGAATTTTATGAGAATTGAAACTACTTTCCGCATTTGTCAAAAAAATCTTTTGTGGATGGGAAAAAAATATTATTGAGCTATGAATTTCTCTAAATGGGAGACTAAATTTTCTGCCAAAGCACTACGCGAATGATTATTTATTGTATACGCACGACCATTTTTCCCCATCGTGTCGCGAAGGTTCGAATTATTCTTCATTTTGATTATTACTTCTACCATTTTGATAGGATCTTCAGGTGGGATAATGTATCCACCGCCTACATTTAAAACCATTTCAGACGCTTCACCATCAATACTTAGCACAACAGGTCGCTCACAGGCCCAGGCATCGAATATTTTAACTGGCAAAGCAACTTTGAGAATTTCGACTTGGCGGAGTGGGATTAGAGCAGCATCTGCAGCGGAGAGATAATCTGGGATCACCTGGCGCGGTTGTTCAGGTAGAATTGAAAGATTCGGCAGATTGTATGATTTGGCTAGAGTAAGAATATCAGCTTTTCGCGGACCATCACCGATTAATAAGAAAAAAATATCTGTTTCATTAACTAATTTGCAGGCTGCCTCAAGGATGGTTTCCAAGCTATAGGCCAACCCAAAAATTCCTGCATAGATCAAAACAAATTTATTATTAAGGTTCAATTCCTTTCGAACACGTGCGCGTCCATCAGGTGAATAGTTGTACATATCAGTATTGGCTCCGTTAGGAATAAACAATAATTTTTCTTCCTGGATACCCCGTTGTTTTAACCGTTCAAAAATTCCCCTTGTTACAACAACCACTAAAATAGCTTTTTGATAGCATATTTCTTCTAGCTTTGTGGTAAGGGAAATTGCTAATCGGTTTGATAATTCTCCTAAGGCTATGGCTGCTTCAGGCCATAAATCGCGAACTTCAAAAACGAGAGGAGTTCGCTTAAACTTTGATAATACAAGTGCCGTACCGCCGACAAATATGGGAGGTGAACTGGCATAAATAATGTCATATTGATTTCGAAGGAGGAACAAACCAGCGAAAATCGCATTGAACATGAACGATACATAGAATAGTAAGCGATTGGGAAAATTCTTAATTGGAGATGCCTTTACCCAAACCCTTAAGACATCTATTCCATCAATGTTGGATCGCTCGTAAAGTTTCCCATGATATTCATTGGGAATAATTCCAGATGGATGATTTGGGAACTCAGTTAACATTGACACATGGTGACCAAGTTTTACCCAATTGTATGCCATCTCGTAAGCCCGAGTTTGGGTAGCTCCTGCTTCGGGTGGAAAATATTGAGAAATATATAGGATGCGCATAGGCAAATATTAATTTTATTTTGTTATCAAATATTTTTCAACAAAGAAGATCAATATATAACTCTATCAAATTACTACTTTGGTTTTCCCAATTGTACTTTGAAAGAATTGCTTGCCTTCCATTCTCTCCCAATGAACATGGAATTGATGGTTGATTCCACCATTCTTCTATAATATCGACAATATTTTTTGGCTGCGATGTAGGATCAACCAAAATTCCACAATTTTCTTCTTTAATTATTGATGATATTGCAGGGAAATTACTGGCAATAACGGGGAGACCAGATGCCATATATTCGAATAATTTAACTGGAAGCGCCGCAATAAAACGAGGTAGCGGTTGAAGTATTGATAATCCAATATCCGCTGAGTGATATATTTCTTGCATTTGATTATATGGAATCCAACCTGTATAGACGATGAACTTTTCCAATCCAAGAGCATGTTGGTGAATCGGTTTCTCGTCTTTAGCTGGTGTTATAGCACCAACAAAAATAAGGCGAGCTGGAATGTTAAGATCCAATAAAAAGTTCAAAATGTCAATATATAATAGAGCCCCACGATCAATTGAAATACGACCTGCATAAAGCATAGTTAATATTGGTCGTGTAAAAATGGGATTGGGGATTTCAGCAAAAGTCCTTTGTGGAAAATGACCTAGTATCAAGACGCGTTGGTTGAGATATTTGTAGTTATCAGCTAAAGTTTCATCTACAGTAATTACAGCATCAGATATTTTTGCACATATTCTTTCTATTGTAGAGATAATCGAATATATGAGTATCCCTACGAATCCACTGAGTCTGGGTTTGACAAATTCAGCATAATACTCATGTGCGTCATAAATTACCGGAATGTGATGTATTTTTCCGTATGCTAAACCAGCAGGTAGCGTATCAAAATCATGGCAATGAATCAAATCTGGATGAAGTTTCGCCAGAAGTTGGTATGCTGCAATCCAAAAACGGAAAATGGTTAGGATTTGTTGTTTACCAATTCCATAGACGGAACGGATATTTTGAATTCGAATGATATTTATTCCTGAAGGTAATATCTCCTCAGATGGTAACTCTGCAAGCCGATCCCAGCAAATAATTCTAATTTCATATCCAGATCCAGCAAGGCTCAGAGCTTCCTTTAAAACACGGGGATCTGGGCGAAATTGATTGGATAAGAGCATTACAATAGATTTTGGATTTTTCATTATCGTAAATAATGATCTATCATTTTTTAGGATTACACTTATAAATTCAATTATAATTTTCTACTTTATCAACATCTGTTATTAAAGATTACCGATTTATATTGGAATTATATTGTGTTACGTAATAAGATCTAGATATAGGCTTTCCATCTTTTTCAGTTCTATGTCGCGATTTGCATTTTTCTGGACCCAATGTGTATTGTATTGAGAAAACGAGGTTTGCAACTGAGGATTATTTAATAAATCGATTGTTGCACTGGCAAGAGCTTGGATATTCCTTATTGGAACAATTTTCCCATTAACTTGATCAATAATTATCTCTCTCATTGAAGGCAAGTCGCTTACAATAACGGGAGAGCCGCACGCTAACGCTTCCAGAACAGTTATGGGCATTGAATCGGAAGAAGGAATTGAGATCACCACATTTGAAATTCGAAAATAATCTGCGTATCGATCAGGTGATTGAAATGGTACCCAACGTAATGATGATTTAATACCTAATTCGTTAATTCGTTTTTCCAATTTATTTTTATAGATTTCATCGATGTTATAACTTTGTAACAAATATAATGCTTCTGGATAGATACTTAATACGATAGGGATTGATTCAATTATTACATCAAGATTGTAAAGTGGTTTAACTGCCCTCGGACTTAAGATAATTGGTGCATTACCACATCCAAGCTCTTCACGAAGAGTAGTTTTATTACTCGGATGAAATAGGTTCAAATCAACCCCCCAAGAAATTAACTGGCAATGATTTGGATCAGCACCAAGTTGAATAGCTTTCTGGCATAATGTTTTGGAATTAAGAGTGATTAGATCTGCATTATTTAATACAATAGAGGCTAGCTTACGAGCAATATATGACAGTTCAGGATGCAGGAATAGATCACTACCCCAAGGAGTGACCACAAAGGGATGAAATCCGCTGAAAGAACCGAGCCATCCAGCTGATGAGACTCGATGGGCGTGCAAAATATCTGGTTGCCATTCCTTTAATATCTTGCGGATCCATACTTCCCATATAAAATATCTGATAATTCGGATGTTAAACTTTTTTGGTAGATCGTATATTTCCATCCCTGGCCATTTGATTTGTGAATAAGTATCCGCAATTAGACATACTTGATGGCCTCTACTCGCAAACCAATTTATCCATACTTTTGTATTTGAACTGTCGGGATTTGAAATAAATAAAATTCTCATTTAAATTCACAAAAATAATATTTTTGAGTTTTATTACACTCAATATAATATAATTTGGTTATTAATAATTATAAAGGTGGATCAATATTTCACTTCCATACATTTCATCTAATATTTCACTATTTATAACGCCAATTAGAGGGTTAAATTAGAATAAATGAATTTCTTTCTAAATTTACGACCATTGATGAAAATATTTAACATGACGTGATAATGGAATGAAATATTATTAATATTGGCATATGCGATTACTTTGGCATTACCACATTTGATGTAAGTTGAATTTCATTGATATATGCCAGATATTGACCAGCCATATTTTGCGGTGTGAAATAATTGAAGGCACGTTGGCGGAGGGATTCAGCTTGAGCTCTCTTTGGACCAGGTAGTGCCCGGTAGAGTTGGATACGTTGTGCCAGATTAGCTGCATCACCTGGAGGAAAAGTACAATCATCAGCTGCTTCTCCAAGAATAGCCCTTGTTCCTGGGAGGTCACTTGTCAGGATAGGTATACCAGCGGCTAAATATTCAAGAACAGCGTTTGGCATTCCCTCTGAGATGGAACTATACAATCCTAAGTCACAGGCTTGCAACAATCCATTTACATCATCAATTTCTCCAAGAAAGCGGACAAATGATTGTAGATTGAGCTGTTTGGTAAGGGACTTTAGATCATCAGATGCATCATGATCACGTCCTGCTTACAATAGCATAGGTGGTTCAATCGAGCTATCAACGACAATTCTCCAAGCGTGAAGAAGAGTTGCATGATCTTTATAATGTGAGAGAGTAGCCACCATACAAGCAGTAAAACATTCTGAACTAATTCCTAGATTCTGTCTCCAGGTTATGCGATTCTGCTGCGGAGGTAGAAGCTCAATCCCATTAAAAATAATCCGAATCCGGTCAGGAGCTATTCCTTGTCGCAGCAAAGCATCAGCACTGGAAGGGGAATTAGCTATAAAATGTCGCACTTGACCCAAAGCCCATTTTTCAACTGGACGACCAATGAATCCTTTACCCTCATCTAATTGATTCCAAATACATAAATTTGCACCTCCTAAGTGCCAGCTTAAACCACAGAGTAGGTTCGGATAAGAGGTGAATGGTAACAACACATTAGCATGATAATGACGTATATATAATGCAAAGAAAGCCGCTCCAGGCCATGCAGTTACTGTATACGTAATTGGTAACTTTGGTAATAACCTTATTGGTATACCACTGGTACGACACATTTTATATAAACGGTTTATTGGTTTAAAACCCCAGATTTCAACATTAAGATTAAAATCCTCACGAAGACTCCTGGCTAAAAAATACGCTTGGTGTTCTGCACCACCGAGTTTAAAAGTATTAACGACAATTACATTGAGAATTTTCATAACAATGATATTAATAACCGTTTGTCAGATTATATAACTGACAAGAAAAAAATTCTCTTATATAGGCTATGGTTTAATGGTGCGTTTAAAGTTCTGTAATGAGAATAATATATATTTTTTTAGATAGTAAAAATCTGATTTTTGTGGGAAAAGTATTTTTTCCCACCTAACTGAGGATAAGCGACAATATGCTATCAATATCAATACTGCAAATGCAGAGTATGAAATTGTGGATGCTAATGCAGCTCCTGAAGAATTAAAGTAAGGTATTAAGATGATATTTGCAATAATATTGATTGCGAGGGCAATCGCAGAGATTAATAAATTTATACCTGGTTTACCTCTACCAGCTATATCATTTGATAATATACGGCTGACATTAAAAACTATCGTGCCTGGAATTAGCAACAATAATGGCTTAACCGATCCAAGATATTCAGTGGAGTACAGAATTGGTATCAACCATACTAATAATGGTGCAGCAAATATGGCAATAATAATGCCTAACCATAGCACAAATCGAGTTGTTAAAGGAGTTATTTCTTCTCGGCGAGAATCTCCATCTTCTAAGGAAGCTATTCTCGGAAAAATCACCGCGCCAATTGCAGTGGATGGTATCCATAATCGTTCACTCAGACCAACAGATATGCTGTATAAGCCAACTGGACTCGGTCCTGCGAATCGATTTAATATAAAATTATCGACACGATAATTCAAGAATGTTATCGAATTGTATATATGTGATTTAATACTGTAATCCATTATTTGGCGAATATATTGTTTATTAAGATGAAAGATCCATTTAGGCTGAGCCCCGAACCTCTTGATTAGGATGATAATTAACAATAAAGTTCCAAGAATATCACTAATCAGGTAACTAATCATTGCACCTATAGTTCTCAAAGGAATGATCCAAACAAAAATGATGACAAGGATTAGCATTACGCCTTGAGTAACCATACCGATTATATTAAATGTGCGAAAATCTTGTATCCCCTGGAAAATCGAGTTTAAATAGTTTATTAGGAGCAAGAAAGGAATTAATAGTAAAGAAAGAAATAATAACAAGATAGGTACGTTATGAAAAAGTGTATCTGATGTCAGTAGAATTAAAACACAACCAATTAGAATTGAACCGAGGCTTATCCAGAAAGCAAGGTTGATATTGTAAGCTAACGCTTGATTAGGAGCAGTCTTTTTTCGGCTAATAAAAAAAACTGTTCCAGAAGCGACACCTAAATTTAAAAAAGTTACCAATAATTCGGGTAACAGTAATGCTATTGTGTATATCCCTCGCTGTTCTTTTCCTAATCCCCGCGCTAATAGAATTGAAATACCTAATCCGATCACAATTACCCAAATTTGTCGGACAAAATTGTAAGTGCTGTCGCGGGCAAAGCGTCGCAGTTCTAGGTTCTGACTCATAAAATGTCATCCATAACGGCACCACCGACCATTATGCACTAAATAATTCAATTCAACAACATTCTACTTGATAAATCTTGGAAAAATCAGGTTAATATTCTGGGGATTGTGTTCGCACAGATGAAATCAAAGGAAAAAATCTAGAAATATGACTTACAGAATTCGCTAATTGTTTCGACTATAATGGATTGCATTTCATAAGTTAATTCGGGATAAATTGGCAAGGCCAAGCTTTCTTTTGCCGCTCTTTCACTTTGAGGAAAATCACCCTCCTTATATCCTAGATACTGAAAACACTCTTGTAGATGCAAGGGGATTGGGTAATATACTTCGCATCCGATTTGATTGTCCTTAAGATATGAAATAAGCGCATTACGTTTTTTCGTGCGAATCATATATAAATGGTAAATGTGGCGACCAATACCTGATTCAATGGGAAGAACAATACCAGGTTTGAAATCGAATTCGCTAAGCGAAATTGAAATCCCCGCAGATGAAAACAAACTTCGGTATGTTTCGGCATGTTTCCGCCTGGCTTCTGTCCAATTCTCCAAATGCTTGAATTTTGCACTTAATACCGCAGCTTGAAGCGCATCCATCCTGAAATTTCCACCAACTAGAGGGTTATGATATTTTGGCTGCTGACCGTGATTACGGAGAATTGAAATTTTATTAGCTAGATCAAGATCATTGGTCGTCACAAGTCCGCTATCACCATAACCTCCAAGGTTTTTGGAGGGGAAAAAACTAAAACATCCCAGGTGACCCATAGAACCTGCGCGTAATCCATTGTAATCCGCACCAATTGCCTGGCAAGCATCCTCGATAACACATATATCATAGGGTTTGGCTATTTCTAATATGGGATTCATATCAGCAGATTGGCCTGCTAAATGAACTGGAATGATGGCTTTGGAGCATGGTGTTATGACATGTTCTATTTGATCAGCCTGAATATTGAAAGAAGTGGGTTCAATATCCACGAAAACAGGCTTGGCACCCAAACGTACGATAGAACCAGCCGTAGAAAAAAAAGAATATGGAGTCGTTATTACCTCATCGCCGGCCTTGATCCCAGCTACCATCAAGGAGAGTAATAAAGCATCTGTACCTGAAGAAACTCCAAACGCATACTTTGTATGGCAATAAGCAGCCAACACTTTTTCAAATTCTTCAACTTCAGTGCCGAGAATAAATTGTTGGCTGTCTAAAACGCGATCAATAGCTGAATGAATCTCAGCTTTTATTGTTGCGTATTGGGTTTTAAGGTCTAACATGGGAATTGGTTTTGAAGTCATAGGGTTGATGGTAATGGCTTGTCTTCTGGCCATTCAAGACATTTAATGACCTGAGGCTCTATTTCCTGATAGTGCCATCCTGAGAATGGACATACCATAATTCCGTTTTCATCAGGATTTGGCAATCGATACCCATGGCGACTCATCCAACCTTTCAGAGTGCCTGGAACACCGAGAATAAGTCCATAATCCGGGACATCTGTTCGTACGAGACAACCAGCTCCAATAAAGGCATATCGACCAATTGTAATCCCACATAAAATAGTTGCATTCGCTCCAATGGTGGCTCCCTGACGTACAAGTGTTCGCGAATATTCATTATGTCGAGAAATTTGGGACCGAGGATTGATCACATTGGTAAATACGCAAGAAGGTCCACAAAAGACATCATCTTCAAGTATTACACCTTCATATAATGAAACATTGTTTTGGATTTTTACATTATTTCCGATAACTACGTTCGTCGCTACCATTACATTCTGTCCAAGCCTGCAATTCTGACCAATAATTGCCCCAGACATGATATGACAAAAATGCCATATTTTTGTTCTTGCTCCTATTGAGCTGGGATTATCAATAATTGAGCTAGGATGAATGTAATACTCTGTCATTTTGGACCATGTAATAAAGGATGCACACCATCAGTACTGGATGTTATTGGTGTGTTACGAATTTTATATACCAACTCAATCGAAGGACGGGCATCCTCAATACCAAAGCCGCGACCATTCAAAGTTTCTTGGTATACAAGCGTGTGTAAATCAGTAAAACCATCGGTGAATTCAATTTCTTGCCCATCGATGATGATCGATCGAAAAGTACTACGTACACCAGGAGTTGCTACATAAGGTAAGTCATTATGATTAACCGACAAGAACCAACGAACACGGGCATGTTCCAGTTCAAGAAAACCGCTCATTCGTTCAGCATCCGAATGATGAACGCGGACATCGACTACTTTCCCAAAAAACCATAACAATAAATCAAATAAATGTATACCGATGTTTGTTGCTATCCCGCCGGATTTTTCCGGTGCACCTTTCCATGACGCGTGGTACCAATTTCCACGTGCGGTCACATAGGTAAGTATGACATCATGTTGGTTTACTTGATCGGAACGTCGTAATATTTCATGTAATTCGATTAACTTTGGATGTAATCTGAGTTGCAAAATTGTAAAGATTCGCTTATCATATTCAGCTTCAATTTCCTGGAGTGCATTTAAATTCCATGGATTGATTACCAAAGGCTTCTCACATATTGCATTCGCATGGACACGTAATGCGAGACGACAATGAGCATCATGAAGATAATTGGGTGAACAGATACTCACATAATTAATCCATTCTGTTTCAACGCCATGGCGGAGCTTTTCGAGGTACCTATCAAATCGTTCGATTTCCGTAAAATATCGGACATCTAAAGAGTATTGATCCAGTAAGCCTACTGAGTCGTTTGGATCAATCGCAGCTACTAGACGATTATTTGTATCACGGATCGCCTTCAGGTGTCTTGGAGCGATGTATCCAGCTACTCCGATGATAGCAAAATTTAATGACATCAGACTCTCCCGCAATATTCTATTATTTTAAATTATTGTTTTCAATTCTATCTTCAGAAAAATACATCGTCAATGCTTGTCTTGCATGCCTAGTAAATCTGTGATATCGTACTCGTTATCCTTAAATTAAGGTGACATTCATGCCAACAAAACTTAGCCGGTATTGCCTTGGAATTATGGAGGCTGCCTGGTTGGCAGCTGTATGTATTGTACCAATATTCTTTAATATATACTCTAGTCGTATCTTTGAGCCAGATAAAATTACCATTTTGAGATCGCTTGCATTATTGACTCTTGGTGCTTGGATCGTGAAGATTATTGAAGAAGGGGGTATAAAATGGGAGCAAAAATCTCAAGATAGATCGTTAATTAAATACATCTTAGAATACCCACTGATGGCTCCAATCCTTGGACTTATAGTCATCTATGTATTTGCGACCATATTTTCTGTTACACCCTCGATCAGTTTATTTGGATCCTACCAGCGCCTGCAAGGGACATATACCACTTTTTCATATTTAATAATTTTTATTTCAATAATTACGAACCTGCGTACGCGAGCCCAGATGAATCGATTAATTTCGACGGTAATACTTGCGAGTTTACCGGTATCGATGTATGGTTTATTACAACATTATCAAATAGATCCAATACCATGGGGAGGAAATGTATCTATTCGTATCGCCTCGAATATGGGTAATTCTATATTTGTGGCTGCCTACCTTATAATGGTTTTTCCATTGACATTTAGTCGTATCGTAGAATCCTTTCGGGAAATTATTACAGATGACAGCCTGAATGATTCACATAAGATAAAAACTGTCAATCAAATAATAAGAGCCACAATATATATATTTATTGCAGGTCTCCAATTAATCGCTATTTATATGAGCGGCAGTAGAGGCCCACTGCTTGGATTTATGGCTTCTATGTACCTTGCAGTGCTTTTATTATCTATATATTGGCGGAAAAGATGGTTAACATTCATCATAGTTGGGTTGGCATTTTTAGGAGCGACTTTCCTACTAATATTCAATTTACAAAATGGTCCACTTGAAAAATTAAAATCATCTCCGGCAATTGGGCGATTTGGAAAATTATTGGATCCAGAGAGTAATAGTGCTCTAGTACGCCAATATATCTGGGAAGGCACGGTAAAGCTTGTTGGTATTCACGAACCGATAAAATTTCCAGATGGGAGCACCGATCCTTTCAACTTTCTTCGTCCAATTATTGGGTATGGACCTGAAGCAATGTACGTTGCGTATAACCAATTTTATCAACCTGAATTAGGCCAGGTAGAAAAAAGGAATGCTTCACCCGATCGCGCCCATAATGAGACGTGGGATTCCATAGTTATTACTGGCTTTTCAGGTTTATTGGTATATCTCTCAATATTTAGCTCAGTTATTTATTATGGTGTAAAATGGCAAGGATTAGTCAGTACAACTCGAAAAAAGATATTCTTTCTTACGTGTCTATTCGGAGGAGGGATTGTTGGCGCATTAATCCTGTCAATTTTAAAGGGGATTGAATTTATTGGAGTTGGATTACCGTTCGGAATGATAATTGGTGTTGTTATTTACCTTACAATTGATGCGCTGTTCTTCCCAACCAAAAATAATGAAGACAAACAGAATAATCCATATACCATATTACTAATTTTTCTTTTTGCAGCAATTATAGGACATTTTGTAGAAATCAACTTTGGAATCGCAATCGTTGCTACCCGTACTTTATTCTGGACATTTTCTGGTGTTATGTTAGTTATCGGATATATATTACCGAATGCGAAGGTATCTGATTCTCAGGCTTCGTTAAGTGAGGAAACCGGTAACCTAAAAATATCTCAAAAAGAATGGAAAAGAGATCGGTCAGGAACTCGCAAGCAAAGGCTTCAGAAAAAGAGTAATTCAATTCCAATAATTGGCGATCTACCGGTTTGGATTAGATATTCTTTGATATGTGCGATTGTCATTGGAATAATAATTGCCACACTGGGATATGACTATGTGACCAATTCGGTGCATTCCAAGTCTCCTGTTGAGATTATTATCTTTTCCATTACGAAATTAGTCAACCAGAATAATGCTTTCTCTTTAGGAGTAATCGCATTAGTCATAACGACATGGATTGCCGGAGTGCTATTATTCTTGTCCGAGTACGAAAAAAATCTGGAGTTTCGCACATGGTTGAAAGCATTGGGTTTAATATCCTTAACTTCTATGGTATTTGGAACCCTTTTTTGGGTGCTACACGCAATTAGTCTGGCAATCTTGGCGAGTTTTACTCCAGCAAACCAAAATGATGTTATCTTGCAGGTCAATGGTATTGGGTCTCTTCTTACAAAGTATTATTTTTATATATTCATAATTATATTATTACTTGGAATTCTGTTACCAGATGATTGGCCTCACAAAACAGCTTTTAAATCACCGGTCAGTGTTATTGTTGTCCCTGTTGTATTATTTGGTGTAATGGGTTTATCTTTTATATCCAATCTAAGAGTTATTCATGCCGATATAACATTTAAAATGGCTGAACCATTTACGAAAAGCAGCCAATGGAAGGTAGCGACATTTTTATATAAAAGAGCGCTGGAGCTTGCGCCAAAAGAAGACCATTATTATCTATTCCTTGGAAGAAGTTATCTGGAACAGGCAAAAACTACAGATGCAGTTAATGACCAGGACGAGCTAGTTCTACAGGCAGAGAAGGACTTGAAGGTAGCTCAGTCGATAAATCCTTTGAATACGGATCACACTGCAAATTTAGCCAGATTATTTAGCTGGTGGGCTGGTAAAGCTTTAACTGAAAGCATTAGAACTGATAGAGCACAGGAAGCATCAGACTATTACCAGACTGCTATAACTCTTAGCCCGAATAACTCCACATTGTGGGATGAATGGGCGTTGCTTACGATGCAAGTGATGGGGAAATCAGATGAAGCGCTGAAGAAACTGCAGCATGCACTCGAACTTGATCCACAATATAGTTTCACTCAAGGTTTACTCGGCGATTATTATAGCAGACTAGCAAATTCAACTGAAGATAGTAATACAAAAAAGCAAGCGTTAAAGACAGCGGCAGATTATTATCGCGTTGCTGCCGAAGTAACAAAAGCATCGGATCAAACTCCAAAAAGCAACTATCTCGTTTCACTCGCAAATATCTATATTATGATGGCTGGACTAGATCCAATGAATGTAGACAGAATGCAGGTACAACAAGCTATTGAAATCCTTCTGTCATCGATGGATGCCGGAATAAATCCAAATGATATATGGAAAGTTCAAGAGGCAATTGCCAAGTTATATTTACAACTTGGAGAAAAAACGCAAGCACAATATTATGCAAGTCAAGCGTTACTCGGGGCTCCAAGTTCCGCGACTAACCGACTTCAGGATTTAATTACTCAAACAATTACATCACCAGAATAATTACGATTTCGGATGTAATGGATAATTTGTCAATTAGAATACTCCTACCTTTAATAATTTCATTTATTGCTAGCCTGGCAATAATGCCTGCTATACGCCAATTAAGCTTCCGCACCCATCATGTTGTAATGCCACGATCAGGCAGGTGGCATCAAAACCCTACCCCAACTCTCGGTGGCGTAGGTATTTTTATTGCATTTTTAGCAACATTGTTCGCATCCTACTTGTTAGTAAATAATCAAGATCTGTTTGTAAAACGGTGGAGTATCTTACTTGGAATATTGATAATGTTTTTTATTGGATTATATGACGACTTGAAGCATATCAATCCACCAACAAAACTCGTTTTTCAAATACTTGCGGCTACTTTGGTTATTTTCTTTGGTGACAATATTATAAATTTCTTTCGATGGCCAATTGCCAATATCCTTCTGACATTTTTTTGGCTGGTAGGAATTACAAATGGATTTAATCTGCTAGACAATATGGATGGTTTAGCTGGCGGGGTAGCATTTATTGCTTCAGCATTTCTTTCAGTTTTCTTTTATCAGGCAGGTAATATTGATTTACTGATCCTATCATTAACACTTGCTGGTAGTACCTTGGGGTTTTTAGTATTTAACTTCCCACCGGCCCGACTATTTATGGGAGATAGTGGAAGCGTGGTTTTAGGTTTTACTCTTGCCTCTTTAGCTGTCGCTCAACGCGCACAGGCGTCTGACGTTTTAGCCATAATGGGTGTGCCAATTTTGATATTTATGTTACCCATTTTGGATACCACCCTAGTAGCAGTCACGCGCATATTAAGAGGTCAATCTCCAACCACTGGTGGAACAGATCATACTTCACACCGTTTGGTCGCTTATGGATTATCTGAGCGACAGGCTTTACTTGTGCTGTACAGCATTGCTATAATTTCGGGAATAGCATCTATTGGCCTTGAAGCGTGGGATTATGATCTTAGCTTAGTCCTTATCCCAATTCTATTAATAGTTCTTTCCTTGTTTGTAGCATATTTAGCTAGGTTGAAGGTAGTTACAACTGACCAAAACAATCAAACCGGATTTACTCGTTGGATAATCAATCTAACTTATAAACGCAGAGTATTCGAGTTAGTCTTTGATTTATTACTAATCGGAGTTAGTTACTATATTGCCTATTGGACTTATTATGGACTGGATATGACTTCAAAAAGCATGGCTCTGTTCATGATTTCCTGGCCAATCGCCTTAGGGATTACCTATGGATCATTTTATTTACTTAGGATTTACCGTGGGGTATGGAGGTACATTGGGATTAATGACTTGATACGTTATGTTGTTGCTTCAATTATGGCCGGAGGTTTATCATGGTTATTCATCAAATTTATTTTACCTGATCAAGAATTTCCTGCAGGTGTGTTCTTACTCTTCACCATATTTTTAATCATCGGTCTAGCGGGTTCACGAGCATCATTTCTATTTCTTGATCGGATATATGGCAAGCAATTCAGCGGTGTGGAAAGATATAACATTTTATTATATGGTGCCGACGATGCTGGCGAAATTGCACTCCGGTGGATCTTACGCAATCCATCTATTGGTTATAACGTCGTTGGTTTCATTGATCCTGATTCACTTAAATGGGGAAGCAATATTCATGGAGTAGATATTCTTGGGGACGTCGATATGCTAAAGCAGTATGTCAAAAGCAAAAATATTCGAGGAGTAATTGTAACCACTGAGAATTTGTTAGATTCTCCTGATGGAGAAAAATTAAAAACAGATTGCTACTCCAATAAAGTATGGGTAAAGGTATTGCGTTTAGAATTTGAACCAGTTGATTAACCTTAATTTATGGCATCTGTAAACCAAATTGGATGTGTATAAAGATATATAAATAATACCTGAGTGGCTTATACCACCCAGTCATTATTATTTTTGGATCAATATTAATATTTTAATTTGAGTGGCAAGTAAAAGTTGTAATAAGATACTAGATTTCAGCTGGATCATTGGACTCAAAGTCATCTACCATTCGAATGCCAGTAAAAACCTGTGCACCAAAACCATAAGTGAAACGAAATCGAAAATATATTAACCTGCATTGTTGAATACATAAGAGTTTTACTTGATGAATTCAGCAGCCAGCTGACCACACCCCGCCTGAATCTCAATGCCTCGACGCAATCGAATTGTACATGGTATTCCAGCCTGTACCAATATCTCCTGAAAAGCGATTGCGTTTTGGTGAGTTGCTGCATAACCAAGGTAATTTTGGGTAGGATTTAAAGGAATTAAATTGACATGACTCAGGTTCGAACCATCGACTCTAAACGATTTTAATATTTTAACTAGCAAGTGTGCCTGTTCAGGCATGTCATTCACCCCTGATATGAGTGCCCATTCAAATGATAATCTACGATGCGTTACTTGGATATATTCTAAGCAAGCAGAAAAGAGAATGTCCAGAGGATATTTACGATTGATTGGTAATAATTGCGTACGAAGCGTGTCATCTGCTGCGTGTAGAGAGATGGCAAGATTAATTTGAGTGTGTTCTTTAGTGAATTGCCGGATACCGGGCACAATTCCAACTGTCGATATGGTAAACCGTCGAGCACCAAGATTAAATCCCTGAGGATCATTTAATCGTGCGATCGCAGTCATCGTTGCATCGTAGTTATGAAACGGTTCACCCATCCCCATTAGCACAATATTTGTAACTTGTTCTTGTTCCAATGCCAATTGACGAGCATAAAAAAGTACTTGTCCAATAATTTCTCCGCTAGTAAGATGCCGTTGAAAACCCATTTGACCTGTGGCACAAAATACACAACCCAAGGAACAGCCCGCTTGAGTGGATATGCACAGGGTAGAGCGACTCTTATAACGCATGAGCACAGCTTCAACCTGTTTACCATCAATTAACTTAAATAGAACCTTACTCGTTTCACCTGTATTTGATTTAAGCATCCTAATCGGATGAAGATAAGAAAATGATGATTTAAGATAATTTTCTTGATTAACCGTTGTAAATCGCTCAAATAGTTTAAATCGAAGTTCTTTTGGTAGCATCGTGAATTCGTCTGGTGAGGACCAAAACCTTTGATACAAACCTTTCCAAACCTGAATTACCCGGTAATCAGGCTCGCCCCATGAAGATAATAAGGAAGCAATATCTTCATATTGATAATCATAAATATTCGAGGTAATGTGCATAACCACTTTTAAGAAGAGGGATCTACTTTTCTTACTTTACCCAATCCATAGAAACGATACTTTCCAAGTCAGAGGCGATAAGATCCGGAGCAGGTTTCCAAAAATTAGCTTGATTCGCATTCGTCACACCCGATAGCACCAATGCAGTATGGCAGCCAATTTTCTGTGCTCCTACGATGTCCGTTTCGGGTCGATCCCCAACAACAAGGACTTGAGCAGGAGAAATATTTAATCGTTCCAATGCGATATGGTACATGGTTGGTTCAGGCTTCCCAGCAATAAGTGGTTTTACATCACTGGCAGCTGTTAATGCTGCTAAAATCGAACCTGCGCCTGGAACCAAACCTTGTGGTGTGGGGAATGTGAGATCTGGATTTGTACCAATAAAAGGCAGACCTTTCCGGAGCATTAAAGTTGCTATTTTTAGCTTCTCATAGGTCAGGTTTCGATCTAATCCTACAACAACAGCGATAGCATCTGTTTCTGATTGGTAGAACCCCTGAGATGCACAGGCTTCAAATAGCCCTTGCTCGCCGATTATATATACTGGACCACCTTGTGGAAATTGCTTAATTAGATAGTATGTAACAGCTGCTGCTGAGGTAACAATCTGCCATTGTTCTACCGACACTCCAAATGACGATAACAACTCAACGTATTGATTAGGACTACGCGTGGCGTTATTCGTTGCAAAAATAACTTTCCAACCAATTTTTTTAATTTGCTGAAAAATGGATTTTAAATCTCCGATAGGTTCTCTTCCACGCCATACGACTCCATCCATATCGAGAATGATTGCATTAATTATTACGCTAGAATTTGTATTCATAATTACGATAAAAGGTCATAAATTAGTTAAAAAAATATACCTGGATAATTGGGCAAGGTATAGAACTATCCGGGTATATTTTTTTTATCATTTATTGGATAATGTGATTTGGGAGTTCTAACTTGTCCATTTTATTTACTTTATTTCAGCCTTATTTTCAGGAGATTCCAGAACCTGGTCAACAATTCCGTAATCTACCGCCCCTTTGGCATCCATATAAAAGTTTCTGTCAGTATCTCTTTCAATTGTTTCTGTTGATTGACCAGTGTGGAATGACAAGATCTGGTTCAATCTGGTTTTTAACCGAAGAATTTCTCGTGCTTCTATTTCAATATCGGTAGCCTGCCCCTGAACACCACCCAAAGGTTGATGGATGTGAATGGTTGCATGCGGTAAGGCATAGCGCTGTCCTTTTGTGCCTGCTGTAAGGAGAACGGTACCAAAGGAAGCAGTAACACCAACTGCAACAGTACTGATTGGGTTAGATATCATTTGCATGGTGTCATAAATAGCTAGACCTGCGTAAACCTGACCTCCAGGTGAGTTGATATACATGGAGATGGGTGCTTCGCGATCCTCTTGGTTTAAGAATAGCAATTGTGCGACAGTTAAATTTGCTATTTGATCATTAATTGGCGTACCCAAAAAAACTATACGGTTTTTAAGTAATAGTGAAAAAATATCATATGCACGTTCACCCCTGCCAGTGGTTTCAATGACCATTGGTACGAGGTCTAAAGGATTAAATTGATTCATTCTTGTCTACCTTTCGGTTTGTTTTTTTCTTTTTTGGTTTTTCAATTATTTGACCATCTTGTATTTCCTGTATCGTTTCTGATGGTTGAGTTTCAATTTGCTGGCTCACTTTTTCACCACGCGCAACCGCCTCCAGGTATTCCCATGTGTGTCTTACCAATAAATCAGCACCAATATTGCTGATCATGCCGCGAACAAATTCGTTGGTGAGGGTTTTTCGCGCTTTGTCTGCGGGCATCATTCGTCCGAGATCGTCCAAGGTACGCATGGATTCTGTTTCTAATTCATTATTCTCTACATGGATATTTTCTGCCCTGGCTATTTCAAGTAACACCAAAGTATGCCTGAGACGATCCTCTGCCTGAGGTTTGATCTCTGTTCGTAATGCGTTCATATCAATCTTACGCATTTTGAGATATGTTTCCATATCCATTTTCTGTTGGGATAATCGATTTTCGAGTTGCTCAACAAATAGATCGGTCTCCCGATCTAACATTTGTGGAGGATATTTTATAACTGCCTCTTTAAGCAATTCATGCATGATCTTTTCATTATAGTGATTATCGTAATCTTCCTTTGATTGTCTCTCTAATGATTTTCGAATATCATCGGTCAATGATTCCAAATTTTCATATTGCTCACCAACCGATTGAGCAAATTCATCTGTTAAATCGGGCAATATACGCTTCTTGATTTCCTCTACTGTTATTTGAATATCGGTTTCTTTTCCACGTAATTCCTTATAATCAGAATTCTCTGGATATATGTATTGAAATGCTTTTTCATCCCCGTTGCGAAGACCAATCAAGTGCATGGAAAATCCAGGGAATGGCCACTCATTTTTATCCTCGGTTTTTGATGAAATCACTACTGGCATACGGCGGTCTTTTACCAAAGACGGAATTTCGCCTTCTACTGGGTGCAATCGAAGAATGGAAAGCTTGATAAAAGCCTGGTCTCCTTCCTTGGCTGGCTGTTCACTTGGCTCTAGAACAACCTGACGCTCACGCAAATCATCCAAAACTTTGTTTATATCTTTTTTGGAAATTGATTTAAGCTTATATGGAATACGTATTTGCTGATAATCACCCAGGATAACTTCTGGTTCAAGAGGTACGATAAATTCAAACGTCAGCGGATCAAGTTTTGGCATACTTTCTAGAGCGCCAGGTCCATAAGGCTTGATCTTTGACTCTTCAATCACTTTTGGATAAATATCTTTTACAATTATGTCCAAAGCTTCTTCGAGAATCGTCTCTTCACCATAATTGCGGAGAACAATGGCGTAGGGTGCTTTCCCCGGGCGGAAACCAGCAATTTTTTTGTGTTGAGAAATATGCCGTGCAGCACGTTGTTTAGCTTCATCCAGCTTGGATGTTTCTACCTGAACGGTTAGCTTAACCTGATGATCTTCTAGTATGTTTTGTTCTATGTTCAAATTAATATCCCTTTATTTCCCTCGGAAATTGATTAAGGGTAAATTTTACTATGGGGAAGGAGGGACTTGAACCCTCACGCCTTGCGGCACATGATCCTAAGTCATGCCTGTCTGCCAATTCCAGCACTTCCCCGCGGGCTGGAATTATAAGCGAGAGAAGGGAGGACGTCAATAAATCGGATATAATCCTGCTGGCTTTCTATCATAATGTTAATAAACCAATATTGGAGCTTGCTTTTGGGAAGAATTATAAAATCTGGTAGTGCTGGAAAAGATAGGTTACTTTTAGAAAAAGCCATTGTTGCTGCTATACGCGAACTTGCAAAACAATCTAATCCAGATTCAAATTCGTATGATTTGCTAGCATTTATTGCATTGTCTTTAACCGCGATTGGAGAAACGATCGAGGAATCAGTAACTGCATGGGAAAAGCGTGGGTATTGGGTGAAAGCTGATCGTTACCGAATGGAATGGAATTGGTCACCGCGTATGGGTAAAGAGTTAAAACAAGCTTTACTCAACGATGATTTGGGTACAGCAGCCAACATCATAGCTCAGATCACTCAGAAATTAAGTAAGGTCAAGGTTTCTAATTATAATAAAATAGGCTCTCCATGGGCTGGATCATGGGATCGATTAATACGCCCAAAGTAGAGTCATTATGGCACAAACTGCAGTGATGATCACTGCAATAATAATAGTAATTCGAATAACACGAGTTTCCTCACCTATTTGATCAATACTGGCAGCTGCATTTTGTAATTTTGCTGGTGAGATCACACTTGCTAATCCACCTCCGATACCGCTTGCTGCTGCGATTACGAGACCAATTGCACCGATTTCTTTGGCTGTTGAAATATTGAGATTTGTAAGCATTACGATTGCTGAAGTCTCCGATCCGCTCAGGAAGCCAGCAAACAATCCCAGATAAGGTGAGATAAGAGGATAAAGCCGACCAAAGGTTGAAGCCGCTGCTGTTGCTAATAACGAAATCATATTTGAATTTTGATTTACAATTTGCCAATTGGCACTTTTCCCTGATTGATTATATAAATAGGCGATTGCAAAAAATATGGCTGCAGCAAATACAGGTCGTGGAGCTCTACTTAGCCATTTTCGTAAACTGACTTTTAACTGGTTGGAAGAAGTTTTCATTATGGGGAGAGCGATTAGCGTACTGATAGCGATCCAGAAATATGCCTGCCAAAACAAGCGTATTTTTTCAGGAGATCCCGGAATAATTTCCAGCGGCATGGATAGGCGATTAAAAGTCAGGTCAAAAATTGGTAAAAATGGTGCATTTATTAATAATGATATAACTATTAGAACTACCCATGGGGATATCGCCGCGATCATAGGCATTCGTTTTTCTGCCAATCGGTCAACATCATCCATTTTGCTCCGGTCTTGGATTGGTTTCCGAGTTATATATAAATACAATAGCATGACTAAAATCACACCAACCCCAGCTGCTATTCCGGTGATTGTTATCAATCCAATTTTATTCATTCCAATACATATAAATCCTGCCGTTAATCCTGAAAGGATTGCTGGGAGTGATCCACGTGTAACGGATCTCCAACCTCCCACAATCCATAGCATACCCAAAGCAATACATGTGCTTATCACCGGCATGTATATAGCAAAGTACATGCCCACATCCCGAACCGACATCCCAACTATATTTGAAAATACCACAACAGGAACGCCAAGAAGTGCATAGGTAGTTAAAGCGTCGTATCCGATTGCTGGTAATGCAATAGCGATAAAAGAAGAATAACCCAAAGAAATCATAATTGGGGGTAGGATCGACACAGGAACAGCACCCAATGCGGTGAGTAAAGTGCCAAAACCTACATTAATAATCATGATCTGGACGATTTTATCTGTTGGAGAAATCGTTTTAATCAATGCAACAATACGAGCAAGAGCACCAGTTTCTTGCATAATGGTTACCTGAAAAATTGATGTAGCAACGACCAATGCAATAGGCAAGGAAGCAATAATTCCGCCAAGGCTAGAAAGAATAATTACATTAAGTGAGGTTTTAAAATATATCCAAGAAATGAAAATTGTGACCAACCAGCCAATCAATCCTGCAATATCAGCTGGAGTTCGACGTATTACAAGCAAGATAAAAATAATGATAACCGGTGCGGTTGCGAAAATAATAGCGACAAACATATTTTCAATCATCTATAATCCCATAACCACCACCACCAGGAGTACAAATTCGTAAAATATCACCCGCTGGTAAAAGAAATGAACCCTTACCTGGTAAGGTGATTTCTTCTTCACCATGGATCAAAATATTCTCCCCTTTTACACCGGGTTCGCCCCCTGCAAGGCCGTATGGAGATGTTTTACGTCTTTCGGTTAATAAAGTAACTTGAGCATCAGACAGGAGTTTAATCTCCCGAATGATCCCATCACCGCCATTATGGAACCCTTTTCCACCGCTATTTCTGCGAATTTCATACCGATTTATTTGTAATGGATAGGCATATTCCAAAGCTTCGATAGGAGTATTTAATGTATTTGTCATATGACTATGGATTGACGAGGGACCATCGCTTTGAAAACTAGCGCCGGTTCCGCCACCGATTGTCTCGTAATAGGTAAAATATCGCCCTTTTTCCTGGTCCCAACCTCCGATACTGACATTATTCATTGTTCCTTGAGAAGCTGCTGGGATTCGTTCGGGACATGCTTTAGCAAGAGCACCTAATAATACGTCTACTATTCGTTGGGAAGTTTCCACATTCCCGCCTGAAACTGGAGCTGGGTGGGTAGCATTTACGACCGTACCAAGGGGAGCTACAATTTTTATCGGGATTAGACAGCCACTATTATTTGGAACATCAAGTCCAATTAAAGAGCGAAATACATAATTAACCGCGGAAAGTGTGATTGCATATACAGCATTTACACTGCCCTCCTGTTGATTAGCAGTTCCAGTAAAGTCAACTAAAGCAGTACCATTATTTATTAATATTGATACTTTAATGGGAATTTCTATTTCTGTGATTCCATTATTATCAAGCATATCTTCAAAAGAAAATATTCCATTCGGCAATTCTGAGATCAGTCTCCGTGTCATTCGCTCGGTATAATTCAATAGTTCTTGCATGTAGTGGGCTACTTCCACGTGACTATAACGATGGATTAAATCGTTGAGCAGAAGTAAACCGCGTTGGTTCGCACCAATCTGTGCATATAAATCACCAAAACGCTCTTCTGAGGTACGCACATTGGCGAGGATTAACTCCAAGACTTCATTGTTTAATTTACCTTTAGTCAATAGTTTTATTGCTGGGATAATTAGCCCCTCTTGATAAATCTCTCTCGCAATCGGCATAGAACCAGGAGTAATCCCACCCACATCGGCATGATGTGCCCGGCAAGCAACAAATGCAAAGGGTTTAGCGACATACTGTGAGATATCATAATCGAATGATATTCCTTCAGTCGTCTCTATATGATCTATAAAAAGGGGAGACACAAGTGTTATATCCGGAAGGTGAGTGCCGCCTTGATAAGGATCATTGAGTATTATGGTATCTCCAGGATTAAGTGCATCCTGGTTGCGGCTGTATTTTGAAATTGCCGCTGAAACAGATAATGGCATGGATCCGAGATGGACCGGAATATTCTCCGCCTGCGCTACCATATTACCTTTTGAATCGAAAATAGCACAGGAAAAATCGCGACGTTCCTTGATGTTGGGTGAAAAGCTTGCTTTTTGAAGGACTGCCCCCATTTCTTCGGCGATTGCTGAAAATAAGTGTTTGAAAATCTCAAGTCGAATGGGATTAGTTTTATGAAATGATTTGCTCTTGCGCATAGGCATTATATATCAATATTTTATAATTTCTTATCTCATTATTACTATATCTATCCTATTTTTCAAGTTCAACATAAAGAAATTTTATATATTTTTGAGTTAATATGGACGAAGTGAATAAGAAGAAATAGGTAATGTGAAGGTTGTACAAAACACAACGTGGATAACGATATAAAGTACTGAACAAATAGAATATTAGAGAGCATAATCAGATAAATAAATATCAATCAATAAATTTTGTTGTGCATCGACCATGATGCGATCCATATGATTAACCAAGATCGTTGTATCTGTGGATACAATTAGGGCGGGCCCTTCAAAACTCGTACCCGATGATAATTGCTCGTAAATATATAAGGGAATAAACTCGATTCCTTCCTTCATTACTACTGGTATAAGATCGGCTTCTGTTGTGTTTTTATTAATCCGTAAATCGTTATCGGAATAAAGGCAGATTGAAGGAACTTTTCCGATTACTTTGAGACGAATGTTTACAATCTCTATGAGCTTGTCAGAATATGAGTAGCCATACGTAGAAGAATGTGTTTCATGAAATATCTCCAAGAAATTATTGCTGAATGGTATGTTCAGCTCAAATGATTGGCCAACATAGCGGATATCTAAACTTCGTTGAATTTCAATATGATCTTCTGGAATTCCTTGTTTCTTTACTTCTTGAATTCCTCGAGTTACGATGGGGGAGAAATATCTATCTAATAAATCAGAAGAGATAATTCCGCTAAGCATTATTGTTTGGACATAATCTTTAATCACATTAGAAGCCAGCATCCCAAATGCAGAAAGTGTTGATGAAAATTTCGAGATTATTACTTTAGGAATTCCCAAATGGCGTGCTAGCTCTATTGCATGCAGCCCACCTGCACCACCATAAGAAAAAAGGCTGAATTCCCGGGGATCATGACCCCGCTCGACCGATATAACTCTTAATGCTCTTTCCATCTGTATATTGACAACCTCAATAACACCATAAGCTGTTTGGACAGGCGTCAGACTCAGCTCTCTTCCAAGTTTTGAGATAGCTGCGTAAGCTCGTTCTGGAAATATTTTCATTTGCCCACCAAGAAAATTATCTGGACGAATGCGGCCTAAAACGAGATTAGCATCCGTTACAGTGGGTAAATCTCCCTTTCCATAACATGCTGGTCCTGGATTGGCACCGGCGCTTTGAGGTCCGACACGTAACGAACCTCCAGGATCGATATATGCGATTGAACCTCCTCCCGTACCA
>Ga0208980_10000144_pt1 | contig 35699 bp, 23 predicted proteins | sample WetSurMetagenome_3_FD_187993 | JGI IMG/M metagenome (GOLD analysis project Ga0208980, IMG submission 187993) | Wetland microbial communities from Twitchell Island in the Sacramento Delta, sample from surface sediment Aug2011 Site A1 Bulk (version 2) | ecosystem: Environmental > Aquatic > Marine...
AGTGTATAGACCACCGCCATCGGGTGCGCTATTTTCACCAATAGTGCTGAATGCAATATTTACATTGGATACGTAAGCCGCCAAACCACCCCCATAGAAAGAAGAGGAGTTGGAGTCAAGGATCATACCAAGAAGGTTGATTGTAGTTCCCGCTAAACCAAGAATTCCTCCACCATCCTCGGATGGTCCGGTTACAGTTCCATTGGTCACGGTCAATAGATAAAGTGTTAAGGTTCCGGCATGGGTTTCAAAAACGCGGTCAGCAGAATCCCCATTGATAATCGTATTATTCGCGTCGGTACCCTCTATGGATATATAACCGGGATAAGTGATGTCGAAATCACCGGAGGCATTCGCATCCTCGTTGGCGCCGTGAGTTGTCAAAGTATAGGTATTCGCCCCAAGCAGGATCTGATAATCCGGAGCGGGAAGGGTGACCGTCGCATTAACATGCGAGATGGCTCCCCTCAGGCTGCAATCATTCGCCACTGCCGTACAGGCGGTTTTTGCCGGGTCATCCACGGTAGTATCCACTTCCAGGGTAATGGCTGCTGCTTGTACCGGTGTCACATGAGTGAAAAGACCGGACATTACCAATACGATAACGATTACCGACGACGATATTCTCCTAAGCCAGGTAACATCCTTTTTTATCATCTTAATCTCATTATTATGTCTATTATCACCTTATTTATCATGATTTCAAGGACTATTTCTGTACCATTTAACAACTACTACAATCGATACTGATTCACATCTCCAGAATCACTTGCACAGGTGGAACACCTTGCATTCTAATTGATCAATATCGAACGAAGGTCGCGTTAATCCTTCTAAGGCTTTGTAACCAGTGGAATATTGACCTTATGCAGCAGAAACTCCGCAGCACCAATATCCGGCAACACCGTTCCGTTCAGATCCCCATCCTCCCGTATCGCACCGCGTTGGTCAATGTCACCTGGCAGGAAAATTGGATTGGCATTATCAATGGCAATACTGCCTGCCAAAGGCGCCGCGATCAGCATGGCACCATAGTATCCCGGCGCATCCAGTTGAGGATCTGTGGAAGGATGGTCATGCGCCTGGGTCAAATTACACGACCCGTCGCTGGCGATATTGTAGTCTGAGCTGGTTAGAACTGAATTGAAATTGGGATGATCACAGGCATCTGTACCATCCGTGGTATTCACAATCGAATTCATTAAAATGACGGCTCCCGAATGAATATTGAGCGAAGCACGGCCTCCAGATGATGTGTTCCCGGTCATGGTGACATGATCCAGTGTTCCGCTGGTAGGGTTGCTGGAAAGTTGGCGCACACTGGCAGCTGATGGTCCATTGGATGAATTGTTAACAATCGAGACGTCGATCAGGTTGAAGGCGCCATCCAACTCAAGACCTCCACCACCTTCTTCTGCGATGTTATCACTGACATAAGCGCGCTCCAGGTTGATAGATCCCAACGAGTTTATCCCTGCACCTCCGTAAGCCAAATTGTCTTTGATCGCGCTATCGTAAATATTCATCGTATGACTAAGGCCATTTGAGATTCCCCCACCAAACTCAGCCGTATTGGATAAAAATGCTGAGTTATAGATGTTGGTTGTACCGACGCCATATGTGGACAAACCTCCACCAGAAGTGCCGGGTAGAGCCGTATTCCCGGAAAACGTAACCCCGATAATGGTCGAGGTTGACTCCAGGATACTTATCCCGCCGCCGCCACTTGATTGGTTATTGCGGATGCTGCATAAATACATGAAAAGCGTTGCCTGGTAGACATCAATCCCTCCCCCATTATGACTGGTCACATTATCGGAGACATCCACACCAAATAGAAATAATGATGTTGCCGTGTGTGCATAAATGCCTGCCCCGGGTTGCACTATCGCGCTGGTATTTCCGTGCCTCACCGATAGATTGGATAATGTCAGGGTGCCATAATTCAGATCGATCACCCGATCGGACAGGTCACCGTCGATGATCGAGGTAAATGCACTAGCCCCCTCAATCCATACATTACCTCCCGGATACTGGATATCCAGGTCGCCGGTGACATTTCCGTTTTCACTAGCGCCATGATTCGTCAAAGTGTATGTAAATCCTGCCAGTTGAATGTGATAATCGGGTTTCGGAATGGTGGTGTCAGCATTGACGTGCATGATCGCCCCCCGCAAACTGCAATCATTGATCGCATTCGTACAGGCGGATTTTGTGGGATCATCACCCAGGAAGTCAGTCACCAAGGTGAAGGAAGCTGCCTGTACCGGTTTGACTTGAAGTATTAATCCTGAACCAACCAGGACTAAAATGGTTACCAGGGAAGTCAACTTATTTATCCAAACACGATTTTTACGCATTATTATTACCTCATATATAGACTATTATAGTCTATATTGTCATATTTACAACACCCAATTGTCAGGAATAAAATGAGTTACATATGCAATATCATTCTTCACCTATTAACTGTGGAATCGACCTGTCGACTGATAAAATAGGGAATAAACAGTAATTAAACGGTCAGAGGTGTTCAATGCGTAAATGTCTGGTCATCCTGCTTGTCCTGGTCGCCCTCCTCTCCCTTACCCAACCTGTTTCTGCTGTTGATCCCTTATATGTTTTCTTTGTAGGCCCTGAAGGCTCTCTTAAAACGACCCTCAGCCTGGATAAATCAGTCCAATATGTCAGCGAACCCGGGGATGCTGATCTGATCTTTATAACAGCTGCCATTCCCGATCCAGGCAGGATTCGTGAACTGGTCAACAGCGGTAAAGGGTTGATCCTGATCGCCAATCCGGGTTTTACAGACGCAGATCTGACAACTTTACTGGGTAACACGGTTTCGCTCGAGCCACGGGAGGATGCTCTCAGCTTATCCCCGGTGGACAACATTTCAGATCCCATCCTGGAGGAAATCAACTGGACCAGCTCACCCCAGATCCGTGAACGGCTGGATATCAACCCAGGTGGTTTCACACCCCTGGTGACTGGTTTCGAAGATGGTTCCCTGGTCCTGGGCAGCCGGGAACTTGGTTCGGGTTTAGTCTACCTGTTCTCCGGTCAACTGGATGACAGTAATCCCCAGTTCCAGGAATGGACCTATTTCAATTATTTCATCCATTTCATGGCGCAAAACTCTGCCGGGCGGACTCCACAGAGCTTCTCCGATTATTATGCATCCCCCGTTCCCCACGAACATGAGCAGCGCATCATCCTGGCCATCCTGGCAGTAATATTGCTGGGGGCCGTGCTGAGTTTCTGGCTGGTGCGCCGTTACAGCCTGCGCCATCCTGAAGCGTTGGACTTGCTGGTGGTTAATCCTGAAGAATTCAAACGCCACGAAGCGCAAACGGATTGGGAGGTGGTTGGATTCCATCGTCCACTGGGCGGATTCTTCATGGCCTTATTTCTTGGGCTGGTATTATTCGTACCGATTGTCATTTACCAGAACCTGATCCTGCCGGTCTATATCCTGCCCTCCGCCCAGGCGCTGGGAATCTGGGGTCGGGTGGTGCAATTCTTTGCCCTGATCTGGACCTTTTTCGATATGGGCACCAGTGTGGCATTTATTAAATATTTCTCACAACTTCGGGTTCATGACCCACGTGAAGGTGTGAAATACGGACAGGTGTTTATCTGGTGGCAGGTGTTATCCGGGGCGATCCAGGTGGCGGTGATGGTCGTACTGGCCAGCACCGTCATGCCAAAAACCGCATATGCCATCTACGCCTGGAGTGTGGTGATCCACACCATGATCCAAATACCCGGTTTTTATAACTTCTACCGTTACTCTTTTACCGGCTTACAGCGCTTCGACTATGCGCAAATCCTTGACCTGGGCGCCGAATTGGTATTCGCCATGTTCACCCAACCCATCTTCGTAACCATTATGGTCCTGTGGGGTAAAAATCACCCCATCTTCGGTCAGTCGCTGGGTGGGCTGTTCGGGATGGGTATTGCGGCTTATGCCGCCCTGGTGATCGCCTTTGTTCTGGGCTTATTCTTCTTTAAACGTCTCGGTTATACCAGCCGGCCGTACTTCCTGGCACATTTCGATTGGGGGGTCATAAAAAATGCCTTCCGTTTTGGATTATTTGACATGCTCGGATCGGCGGCCGTAGGTCTCGGCCAATCACTCGAGATCCTGATCACCCAGACCAGGTTGGTCAATTATGCCGAAGTGTGGGGCAATTGGATGATCGCCCAAAATTTCATCTTCGCCTACCAGGTGATCTCAACCTTATACAGCAACCTCATGCCATCCATCTCCGAGGGCATCTCCCATGCCCGTAAAACGCTTTGCCGTTATTATTCGGCCGTTGGCTACCAATGGGGCGGGATGATCAGCGCCATGCTGTGTGCCATCCTGCTGGCCACCGGACCGCGTTTCATCCTGGGTGCCACCGGACCGGAGTTTGTACGGGCAGCCGGGTACCTGGTACCCCTGGCAATTTGGGGAGCTGTTCAATATCCCTCCTGGGTTGGCGATAACGTCCAACGGGGATCCAACCGACCCTGGTTGATCGTGATCCTGGTCGGCATGGAGCAGATCATCCGCATCACGCTGGCATTCCTGTTGATCGAGCGTTTCCAGATCAATGCGTTGATCATTGCCTACCTGGTTGGAATCCTCATCAAGGATCTGGTCGGATACTTTGTAAACAATCGTGTTTGTTACCAGCAAAGTTTTTATCCCTGGCAATCACTGGTCGCTCCCATTCTGGCAGGTAGTGTCTTCTTTATCATTCTTTATTTATTGGGAAATTTGGTCTGGAAAGGGGATCAGGTTACCAGCATATTATTGTTTTTCCTTGCCATCCTGCCGGCTTATCCCATCTTTGCCTTCCTGTATGCCTTCTTCGGTGGTTGGGAAGATGGCACGCTGGAGGAAGTTCACCGGGCTGCAGAGCTGAGCAGTTTTATGAAACCATTTGCACGTCTTTTTTATACGGCTTCACGCCTGGGGGCACGCATCAGCCCGCTGCACAACCGCTTCAAAATCCCCATCCGCTCAGAAGCACTGGCTGAGGCAGCCTCGCTGACCAACGAGCGCGTCAGCCTGGTCGATCAATCATAACGTAATCAATGGATTAAGTTGTTATCGTAGCTGCCGGTGTGATCGTGCCGGCTGCCTCGCCGTGGATCTGTTCAAGTGATTCGTCGAGTTGCTTGCGGAACTGGCGTGTATACAGCTGATAATATTTTCCACCGGCACGCAGCAACTCGGCATGACTGCCCATCTCCGCGATTCGACCATCCTCGATGACCAGGATGCGGTCAGCCCGCTTGATGGTGGACAAACGGTGCGCGATGACAAAGCTGGTGCGCCCCTGCATGAGGGTCTCCATGCCCTTCTGGATCAGGGCTTCGGTCAGTGTATCCACGGAACTGGTGGCTTCATCCATGATGAAGATCTCCGGCTCTGCCAGGATCGCCCTGGCCAGGCTGATGAGCTGCTTTTGACCCACCGAGAGCATATTACCCCCCTCACCCACGTTTTCCTCGTATCCTTTTTCAAAACCCTGGATGAACTCATGTGCACCGACCATCCGGGCGGCCTTTTCGATATCCGCGTCGGTGGCATCCAAACGGCCATAACGGATATTATCCCGGATCGAACCAGAGAATAAATGGGGGGTCTGCAGGACCATACCGATACGCGAGTGAATGGCGTGCAATTTGAAGCGGGTGTAATCCTCGCCAATGATGTAGATCGCGCCTTTCACCGGTTCATAGAAACGACACAGCAGGTTGACAATGGTGGATTTTCCGCCCCCGGTCGGACCCACCAGGGCGATGGTTTCCCCGCGTTTGACCAACAGGTTGAAATCCTCCAGGACGGCATCATCCGCTTCGTAGCTGAAAGCGACATGATCGAAAAGTATATCGCCATGGATCGAACCCGGATCGAACGCATCCGGACGATCAGCAACTTCGGGTTTGGCATCCACCAATGAGAAGATGCGTTCTGCCGAGGCGATGGCATGTTGCAACTCCGCGAAAACACGGGCCACATCCTGGATGGGCCAGATCATGAACATCAGGTAACTGACAAAAGCCTGGATACTGCCGACCGTCATCAAGCCTACCTGCGCCAGGCTGCCGCTATACATGACAATCCCGCCCAGCGCAAAAGCCGAGATCACCTGAACCGTTGGCAGGAACAGGGCACTCAACCAGGCTGCCCGGTAACTGGATTTGTACATATGGGTGGTCAGGTCCCCAAATTCGCTTCGATTCTCTTCTTCACGGCCAAGGGCTTTAATGACCCGCACACCGGTGATGTTTTCGTTGTAACTGCCGACGATCTTCGAATTGGTCTTCCGCACCTCACGGAATTCCTTGAGGATGAGTTTGCGGAATTGGACAGCCACATAGATCAAAATGGGTACAATGACGAACACGATCAAAGCCAACTGCCATTGAATGATGAACATGAAGATCAACGAGGTCAGGATATTCACCACAGCCCAGGTCGTATCCAGGATGCCCCAGGTGACCAGGTTGCCGACCCGGTCAGAATCGGAAGTGACGCGCGACATGATCCAGCCGACCGGCGTCTTGCTGTAATACGAAAGGGACAGATCCTGCAGGTGATTGAACATGGTTTGGCGCAAATCGTAGCGCACCCGCTCACCCAGGAGACCCACCAAGTAAATGAAGACGAACACTGAAGCTGCCTGCACAAGGATCAGAACGCCATACAGGGTCAGATAGCTCGTGACAGCATCCGGGTCTGATTTCATGATACCCTGATCGATGACCTGTTTGCTGATCAGGGTGAAAACGGCATCGATGATCGAGGTGAACAAGACCGCGCCGATGAAACCGTATAGAAACCGCCGGTGCGGTTTGGTCAACGCCAGGATGCGATTGAAGATCTTCCCGGTGATCTGGGATTGGAACTCTTCTTCTTCAAAATACTGGTCAGACACCAGCCAGCTCCTTCTGTAATTCATCCTCGATACGAGTCTGGATGTTGAAGATCTGCCGGTAGATGCCTTCTTCCCGGACCAGGCTGTCATGTTGTCCACGCTGGACGATCCGTCCACCATCCATGACCAGGATCAAGTCAGCCTGCATGATACTTTGGATGCGGTGGGCGATGACGAATGTGGTCCGGTCAAGCATCAGGTTCTCAAGCGCGGATCGGATCTCTGCTTCGGTCTCCGTGTCCACCGAGGAGGTTGAATCATCCAGGATAAGGATGCGGGGATTCTTGAGCAGGGTGCGCGCAATCGCCACCCGCTGTTTTTGACCGCCCGATAGGGTGACACCACGTTCGCCGATCAACGTGCCATATCCCTTTGGAAAACCCAGGATAACCTCATGGACCGAAGCCGCTTTGGAAGCCATTTCAACTTCCTCATCCGTCACCTCCCGTCCCACGCCATAGGTGATGTTCTCGCGAATGGAACGCGAAAACAGAAACGGCTCCTGCTCCACGATCCCGATCTGGGTCCTCAGGTAGCGACGGGTATATCGCGATAAATCGATCCCATCCAGCTTGATGCTTCCATGAGTGGCATCGTAAAAACGCGGCAACAGATTAACCAGGGTGGTTTTCCCGGATCCGGTTGATCCCAATAAGGCGATCACCTGCCCGGGTTTGCATTCGAAGGAGATATCAGATAACACCTTGTGCTCGCCATCGTATTCAAAACCAACCTCCTGATAAGAAATCGCACCGGTAACATCCCTGCTTGGTTGGTGATCCCCTTCATCGAGTGGTTCGCGATCCTGCTTGATGATCTCCATGACCCGGCTGTAGGATACAAGACCGCTGGACATGTCCACGATCAGGCGCCCCAGATTACGAATGGGGAAGATCACCATGATCACCATGCCGGCATATGCCATGTAGGTGCCAATCGTGATCTCGTTATGGATGGTAAGCATCGCCCCGTAATACAGGCCTGCCAAAATTTGGAAGGAACAGATGGAATCTGAGATCGGCCAGAAGATGGAGTGCAGCACGTACAATTTCTTTCCGCGCAGATACTTTTCCCAGTTGTCCTTGTCGAATTTGGAGATCTCATACGTCTGTCGGGCAAAGGCTTTAACCACCCGGACACCGGAGAGATTTTCCTGCAAGGTGGTTGAGAGCGTCGCTTCCTGCTCCTGGTACGCTTCATAAGCTTTGATTAGTTTCTTAAAGAAGAGGATCGATACGACCAGGATGACCGGGATGACGATAACAGACACCCAGGCCAGTTTAGGCTCCAACAAGTAAATCGCGGTGAAGTTGACAATGAACAGGATGACGACCCGCCCGGCATTGATGGCCTGATCGGCATAAAAGCGGCGCAGCGTATCCACATCCGATGTGCAGCGTTCGATCAGGTCGCCTGTGGCCGTCTGGTCATGATAAGCGAATGGTAAATGTTGGATATGGTCGAACAGGTAATTACGTAATCGGCGGGTGACACCTTCGGATGTCTGGGCAGCCAGCCGTCCACTGATGAATGAAAACCCTCCTTCAAGAGCTGCCAATCCGACAAATCCGGCTGCGATCCAGGGAAGCTGGCTGCGGCCTGTCTGGGTGATAATGACCGTATCCACGAAATAACCCAAGAGCAGGAAAGTCAGCATGCGCGCCAGGGCAGAAACGGCCAGGCTCATGGTTGCACCGCCATACTTCAGGCGATAGCCCGTCAACAGGCGCCACAAACCAGCCAGGCGATTGGTGGTCAGAGCCTGGCGCAGGTCATAAGTGTCTTGCATGCTGTCTGGATTCAACGTGATCGGTCTCCTGCCCGGTCAGCGAAGTAACCCAAATACTCCCGGCCGGGCACAGGAGGTCAATTATACCCACATTTCAGAGCAGCTCAAAATGAGCTGTCTTCAATAAACCCAGGAAGACTGTTTATTTTGGTTTTGGGAATGGCCTGTTACGGGTCACGGTCTCTGGATGCAAGCAATGCATCTACCAACCAATGGTCAGGCTGACCAAAGTATACAAGACACTGGCGACCAGGCAGCTGACAATCGTGACAGGAATACCGCGTTTGTTCCAATACCGGGGGGTGATGGGTGTATCTGTTTTTTCCGAAATGGAAGCGATGACGATATTGGTGGTTGCGCCAATGAGCGTGCCATTGGCTCCAAATCCAGCACCAAAAACCAGCGCCCACCACAGCGGATCAACATGCATGCCGGCCGCATCCAATTCCAATATGATCGGGACCATGGCAATGGTAATGGGGATATTATCAATGATCCCGGATAAAATGGCAACAAGCCACAACAAGATCAATCCGAATACAACGGGTGGAAGGTTCTGGATGCCCAAAAAGAAACCTGCCAATTCATGGAGGGCACCGGAAGCTTCCAATCCCCCCACCAGGACAAACAGGGCTGCAAAAAAGATCAGGACATCCCAGTCAATTTGCTTGAGTGTCATTTTAATATCGGCTGACACCCAGATAACCGCAACGACTGCAGCAACGATCGCAATAAATGCCGGGGATACATTCAACGCGGATTGCAGGGCAAAACCGATGATGGCAGTCATTAAGACAACCAGGACCTTGGTGATGGTTCGTTTATCCTTGATCACTTCAAGTGGCTTAACGGATACCATTGCCTGGCTATCTACCGGTGTTGATAATTCCTTGCGGAAGAGATGCCGGATAAAAAAGAAACTCAGTATACATACCAGCACGACGATCGGGAGAGCATGTGTTAGAAAATCATTGAAATTAAACCCGGAGGCTGAGGCAATGATGATATTGGGTGGATCGCCAATCATCGTGGCAACACCTCCCAGATTGGAAAAAACGGCTTCACTAAACAGGAACGGACGTGACTCCAATCCAAGGATTTCACAGATCAATATCGTAACCGGGGCGATCAATATGATGGTGGTGATATTGGCCAGGAACATCGAGACGATGCTGCAAATCAAAGATAACAGGACCAGAAGCACCACCGGTTTACCCTTTGAAATGCGTCCTGCCATCAAAGCCAGGTACTGGAAAAATCCCGTTGGCTCAAGTAATGCCACAAGGATCATCATGCTGATCAACAGTGAGATCGTAAAAAGATCAATGGTGGCAAAAGCCTGTTCCTCAGAGAAAAAGCCCAGCCGTATTCCTACAACGACCATCAATAAAGCACCCAGTACGGCTGCCACAGTATTGTGCAATTTACCCCACAACAATACGATCATTGTAATGAGTACAATCGTGGAGGTGACCAGGATGGCGGTCATCGAGCTATTCCGGATGATTCTTGTGGATCGCTTGGGGGCGCCAGTGGGTGATTATTCCACGGCCGACATCCACATGTGATAATAATCCGATAAGCTTGCCCTCGTGGTCAATGACCGGCAGATCATGAATATCGTGTCTCGTCATGAGTGCTGCAGCATGGAACAGGGTGAAATCGATCTCCGCGGAGTTCGGAGGAGACATCACTTGATTGATCGGTAAGTTGATCTCCTCAAGGCTTGGTTTTGCCTTTTCGGTGGCTCCCAGGTCATGTAAAAATGCCAGGTCCTCCATTAAATCGAAAGAGGGCGGCATCACCAGGTGCAGGATATCCCGCAGGGTTACGATACCCACCAGCTTGGAGTGCTTGTCGACGACCGGCAGCATGCCGATCGGATTTTCCAGGAATAGATCGATCGCATCAGAAACGTGCTGGTCATCCTGAATGGAAATGACCATTTTTTTTAAATACGGTTTGAGCTTCATACTACCTCCTGCTCGACAGGTGCTCTGGTACGAACAAGCCTGAACGTGGAATATATGATTCCAGTATATTCTAATCGATTGATTTATGATTCTATCAAGAGTACAGGGAAATTAAAGCAATTTACGCTTATAGAGGTCGATGAACACTTTAACGATATCGGGGTCGAATTTCTTCCCGCTTTGCTCTTCAAGATAGGCAACCATTCGATCCGTGTCCCACTTCTCACGATAACTACGGTTGCTGCCCAGGGCATCCCACACATCCACCACGGAGAAGATGCGTGCCGCCAGGGGGATTTCCTCACCCTTTAAACCACGCGGATAACCTTGACCATCCCAGCGCTCATGGTGGGCGTAGGGGATATCCAGGGCCGGTCTTAAGTATTGGATCGGCTGTAATAATTCATAGGCGTATTGTGGGTGACGTTGGATGATCAGGCGTTCATCCTCGGTCAACGGGCCGGCTTTATTGAGAATCTCATCCGGAATGCCCATCTTTCCAATATCGTGAAGCAGCGCGCCGCGACGGATGTTCACCAGATCATCTCCCGAGACTCCCAATTCCAATGCAAATCGCACCACGATCATCGCCACCCGTTGCGTATGACCAATGGTTTCCTTGTCCCGAAGATCGAGTGCTTTAACCCAACCTTCCAGTGTACTATCATAAGCAGCTGTAAGGTCCGCCAGAGCCCTCTCCAGCTTTTGGAACATCTCATCATTTTCAGTTGCGATGGCTGCCTGGCCGGCTAAGGTCTCATAGAATTCCATCCAGCCCGGATCCGGTTCAAGTGGAGTGCGATTGAAAACCTCAACCACACCTTTGACCTGTCCCTTAATGGTCATGGGAGTTGAATAGCCAGCCACGAACCCTTCATTATCAAATGCGGTCGGCGGTAATCCATCATTAACACGCTGATCCGGAAGGCAGATCGTCTGGCGCTCAAGCACCGCCGCGGCTGAATGACTCTCACTCAGATTTATTTCCGCTTGCCTTTTCTCCGGGAAGTTAAAGCCACGATCCGCGACAGAAATCAGTCTTTTTTCAATCGGGTCATAAGTCATGATACAGACAGCGTCCACGCTCATTTGTTTTATGATCTGATCGACAATGACTGAAAAGACAATGCGGGCATCAAAACTGGAAGAAATAACCACATCGATCGCGTGCAGGGCACTCACCCGCTGGACCTGCAGCTGAACACGCTCTTCATTCTTCCGGAATTCAGTGATATCCTCGCCAATACAGGCGATGCCGGTCACATCACCGGTGACGCTTTTTAATAAAGAAGTACTCCAGGAAATTAACCGCGACGTCCCTTTGTTGGTTCGGATGGCTGCATCAAAATGCTGCGGTACTTTTGCCGCAAGCACACCCGCCTTGTTGGTGTCAACAATATCTGCATCCTGGATCAAGAATCGATCGAAAAATGATTCACCAATGACTTCCTGGCTGGTATGACCGGAAAGTGCCAGGAGGTAATCATTGATGAATTCCACCCGCCCTTCCGTATCCAGTATCATGGCCGCCAGGTTTACTGTTTCCAGGAACTCGCGAAACGATCGCTCCGTGACTTCTAATTCTTCTTCTGTCTGCTTCTTGGCCGTGATATCCTTGAAGTTGACAACGATCGCTCCAACCTCCGGATCATCCAGCAGGTTGGTGGCTATTGCCTCGATCCACTTCCAACTGTCATCTTTTGATTTCACACGAGCCTGGAAAGATACTGATTTATTCGGAGTCGTGTGCAGGTCGGTGATAATCCCTTCGATGCCAACATCATCCGGATGTAAAAGACTGCGTGCATCCAGCCGCAACCATTCATCCGGTGAGTACCCCAGGATGTTGACGATCGATGCACTGCAGTAGATTTGTTTGTAATCAGAATCCAACAGGGTGACAATATCATGGGAACGTTCGATCAATTTCCTGAATCGGCGCTCACTTTGAGCCAATTCCTCTTCAGCCATTTTTCTTTCAGTAATATCTGTATAATTGATGACCAGCCCGCGGATGAAAGGTTCATCCATCAGGTTGGTAACAGACCCTTCCAGCCATTTATAATGCCCATCAAGATGCTTTGCACGCAGCTGGATCGTAGCGATCGAACCCGGCTTGCTTCCGATCATTTTGAGCGCATTCTGGATCACGGGAAGATCATCCGGATGAATGAGATCAAAGATATTCAACCCCAAAGCTTCCTTGTCCGTGCGACCCAAGATGGCATAGTTCGAAGGAGCCCGATAGATGACTTCCCCGGTTTTATTTATAATGAGGATCATATCCCTGGAATTCCGCAACAGGTATTCAAAGCGGTCCGAGGTATTCCCCTGGAACTCCTTCTGTTCCTGTTTCATAAGTTCATTCGATAATTTCCGGTTGCGTCGTTCCATTTGATCAATGATGCCCTGGGGATCCTCAATTGCAGTTTTATAAAAGGCAGCTATAACACCCACAGGGGTCTTATTCCGATCGGTGATCGGATACCCAACAAAACCATGGATCCCCCAACTTTGAATATACGGGTCTTCATGGCAGTACGCCTTCGCGTTCTTTTTATAGATTTTTACATGGTTACTCTTCAAGAACTTGCAGGGGGAGTTGGTCAGTGGGTAAACAATATTCGGGATCCTTTTACCATCCTCCAGGATCGACAATGTCTTGATATGCGATTTATCCTCCGCAATAAGACCGACGAAACAGTAATCCGGCCTGGCAGCGCGATAATAGGACGACAGGATTGCATCAATTCTGGATTTCCCCAGAATTCCGCCAACATGTATCATCCTTCGAAGCGTATTCTCCGCCATTTGCTTCCTGTTGTTTTTTCCAGCGCCTGCCTTAAAGGTTTCCCATTGAATACATCAGTGCAATTTACGTACCTGAAGACATCGCCAGGCATTCAAAAAGGAGGATCTAATTATGTATTACAGATATAGTGCCTTTCCCTCTATTTTATACTATTTATGATTATTAGTACAAGTATGAGAGCGCAATCAATATTGTTTTCTCTTCCTGTAATATTTTACTTGGCCTTGTTGGCCAGCATCGCGCCAAGTACCTGCATAATGGTACTGGCAACCAGCGTTCCAGAATCCTTCCGGTAGGGAGCTGCTTTTGTTGGTTCGGCCAGCATGGCTTCCATTAATGCTGTCAGCGTATCCTTGCCTGCCTGTTTTGATTGCAAATACTTGCTCCCGGCGGCAGCGACGGTTTCCAAATCGATGCTTTGTCCGGTGCTGCTGGTGGAAGTTGACCCGGAGGTATTGGCCAGGCTGCCCAACAGGGTGGTGAGCATATCTGTGGCGGCAGCACTGCCGGTCTTTGAACTCGATTGACCGCCACCCATCAATGTCTGGACCAGGGTGGCTGCATTACCGGCGTCAACCCGCTTGGCAGAGCGTAGCTCCCGGGCGGCCCGGGTCAGGGATTTCGAATAATACTGGGCGGAACCGCTTTGCTTGGTGCGTAACTGGGAAGCCGCAGATTTGAGCTGTTTCGCAGGCGGGGCTGTCTTGTTCTCTTGTATGGCATTGGCAATCGTGGTGAAGATATCCACCATGTTATCACCATGATCATGGTTGTAAGTGTCCGCTTGATTTATCTGTGCTTGATTTTGCTGTAAAACCTGACTGACGGTTTGAAATAATTGTGCTAGATCGACTTCATTAGTGGCCATTTGATCCTCTTTTCAAATTTACAAAGAAAACAGCACCCCTTATTTGGGGTAAAGTCGCTTCCAAAGTTCTTTCGCATCGGATGGTCTGTTCTTATAGCTGACCTGATACTTCATAAAATTGGTAATTATCGAATCCTATACGCCCCTCCTGAGGGATTAAGCGGATAATAACATAAACTGGATATAAAGCAAGAGGTGTGATTTATACTCGTTTTAATATAAATGATGAGCCGCGATGATAAAATTATACGGTGAGAGATCAACCGATCGACCTCTGGACCATTAATCTGGATTCACCTGCCCTTCCAGTAAGTAAATACCTGGCGCTTCTATCAGACTCTGAAAAGACCCGGATGGGCCAATTCCATTTTGATGAAGATAAATGTCAATATGCTGTGGCACATGCCAGTTTACGTAAAATACTGGCCGGATATTTATCGATTGATCCGGAAACCATCCAATTCATACTCAATTCATATGCAAAGCCAGCCTTGGTTGATGATCAGAATCCCCAGCAATTACAATTTAATCTCTCCCATTCTAATGGCCTGGCATTGATCGCGGTCAGCACGATCCAGCCGGTCGGTGTTGATGTGGAAAGGATCAAGCATCTGACCAATCATCTCAAATTGGCAGAGCGTCACTTTTCACCGGATGAGATCGATGTTTTAAAACAGAAGGATCGCTCGGTCTCATCTGCAGCCTTCATACAGCTTTGGGCGGGTAAAGAAGCATTTATTAAAGCCAGAGGCAATGGAATGAGTCTGCCCTTAAATCAATTCAGTCTGGCAAAATTGATTTCTGATCCAGAAAGTCCAAGTTGTGTTGTTCCGGATCCGGGCGATGGCCGGCACTGGTGGGTAAGCCGGTTGCATCTATTCGACGGCTATCTGGGTGCGGTGGCCGTGCAAGGGGAATCGGGGACAATCAATTATCTATCAGGGAGAACTGATCTGTTCGTATAAACGACGGACAATGGATTCCAATTCACCCGTTGAGCGATTAATGGCTTTACGGCGATCTCCACTCAGATCGAGATAAACAGGTGCTGCGATGATCATTCGCCGCCCGGGTGGATAAACAGCCATGGGTTGGATAACCAGGGGTCGACCTTTGGCTGATTGGAACATCTGACTCAGCCAGCAAAATCCACCCAGAAAAGGCCGGATTACCGCATCTGGTCCCGCTGGTCTTTCTGGATTTTCCGGGAAAATCAACAGGCTTTCACCTGCAAGCAGGAGCTGCAGGCTTTCTTGAAAAGCTTCCCGGCACCATCCCCGATTCCGATCGACCGGGATCGGATTCACACTCTTGATCACATTAACTGCGATTGGAGCGATCAAGTTTGAAATAGGCTTTCCAATATGGCCATTCAGATGCCAGGCTGGTTTGACAAAATCCTTGTACAGGTACTCCGCGGTACGAGGAATGTCCACCATCTCCGCAATCACCCAGGGGTGCAGTTTAATAGGAAATGTGACCAAGATCGATAAAGGACCCAGGCTGCCGGCATGGTTCGAAATGAATAATTTAGGTCGCTCCAGAACGATATTCTCAGCCCCTAGAACCTGATACCGAAAAGGTCTCCCCAGCCAACGGCCGACTTTATAGAGAGTTTCAGTCATTTAAGTGATAACGCGGAAACATCCAATTGGATTCGAAGAGAATGCGGAGAAAACTATTTTATTAAGATACGATCCGAAGAATATCTACGCAGAATCATGCACTTGAATACATGGAATCCGGTCTCCCTACTTATAGAATTATTAAGTGCACGCCACCACTTCACGGTATAATGCCTTCTCTGAGAGACCTGCGAAAGCCGGTCAACCAATCATGAAAGATATGCTCTCCTATCGAAAAGACTTTCCCCTGCTCGTGACTGCCCCCGGCAATAAACCGGTGGTGTATCTAGATACTGCCTGCCAGAGCCTGCGACCAAAAGCCGTGATGGATGCGGTGACACGCTATTATATGGAAGAACCTGCATGCGCCGGGCGCAGCATGCATCATCTGGCTGCAGCTGTTACCCGTGACGTTGATACAGCGCGCAGCCAGATCGCCAGGCATCTGCACACAACCCGAAATGAAGAGATCATTTTTACACGCAACACAACCGAAGCCATCAACCTGGTTGCCAATTCGCTGGGACTGAAGTTGGGTGATATCGTTCTCATCACCGACAAGGAACATAATTCCAACCTGATTCCCTGGCAGCGACTGGCCAGGCGGGATGGGGTGATCATTAAAGTCGTCCCCACCCGGCCGGATAACACCTTCGACCTGGCAGTCTATGACACTTTCATAAATGAAAAAGTAAAGCTGGTGGCCATGGGGATGACTTCCAACCTGGATGGTGTGACCATCCCGGCGCAGGAGATCATCAAAAAAGCACATAAGCAGGGCGCCCTGGTGCTACTGGATGCAGCGCAAACAGCGCCGCATCAAAATATCAATGTTAAAACACTGGATGTTGATTTCCTGGCATTCTCGGGGCACAAACTGCTTGGTCCTTCCGGCACGGGTGTCTTGTACGGCAAATATAAGCTGCTTGAAAAGCTGGAACCCTTCCTGGTCGGTGGAGACACGGTTGCCTTTTCAACCTATGACTCCTGCGAGTTCCTGCCACCGCCGGCTAAATTTGAAGCCGGCTTGCAGGATTATGCCGGTATCATCGGGCTGGGCGCTGCCATTCAATATCTCAATGAGATCGGTTTCGATGCGATCCAAAAGCAGGAATTGATGCTCAATGAATACCTCACCCGTGAAACCCGGGATTTGAAGGGAATGCATCTTATCGGTCCGGCAGATGCCCGGCTGCGCGGCGGCATCTTCTCATTTTATATCGAGGGGTTGGACCACCATCGCATTGCACTGATGCTGGACCAGATGGCCAATATCGTTGTCCGTTCAGGCCAGCATTGTGTCCATTCCTGGTTCCATGCGCGGGGTGTTGCCGGCACGGTTCGGGCATCCATGTATTTCTATAATACACTCCAGGACGTGGAAAGCCTGGTGGAAAACCTTCATAAGATCAGAAAGGTTCTTTAATCGAGCATGTTCTGCGTCATTTCCGCCATAGTCCTGTCCATCCTGGGAGTATTCAGCGCTTCCAATCGCGTGCTGGCAAAGGAAGCTCTGGATTGTGTCTTCCGGCGTGTCACCCTGCGCCCCTGTAACACCGGATTCGACCAGAAAATGAAAGCGCGTATCCTCGGGTTCGTGATCACCCGCTCGGAAAATACCGCCCGTTTCTTGAATCAATATTTCGAAGTCCTCGCCTGGGGCTTCTTTGTATTATTATTAACCAGTGGTATTTTCGCACTGCGTGGTTTTTATCTCTTCTACACCACCGGGAGTTGCAACGGGCTTAACTCTACAGCGTTATGTGTCTTCGATCCGACCGGTAAGAACAATGAGACCTCGGTCATCGATGAAGGCTGCCGGGTCGATCAGGCCGGGCGCGGTACCGGGTTGACCTTGAAGGATGTCGATCTCAGCGGATTCCCGGTACTTAATTCAAGCAGCCCGGATAAGATCGTCTTCATCGGCTGTTATGCCTGTGACTACACCCGTAAAGCTTATCCGCTTGTGAAGAAGCTGGTTGAAGATACAGGGGCAAGCTTTACATTCCTTGAATTCCCGGTCAAGGAGCAGTCGGATCTGGATGCCCGCTTTGCTTATTGTGTCAATCAACAGGATCCGCTGGCTTTTTGGGACTATTCTGACTTGCTCTTTGCAGCGGAAAAAGTTGACCTGGATAATGAGGATTTTCTATCTGATATGGTAACGACCGTCGGGCTGGATAATGACACCATAAAAGCCTGTGTGAGTGACCCTGCAACCGAGACCGGTTTCCAAAACCAGCAACAACAGGTGCTGAATACGAATTTCCAGGGCACACCCACCGTTTTTATCAACGGAGAAGCCCTGGTTGGACCCAAGCCATACCGTGTCTATGCCATCCGATTGGATGGGTTCTTTTACTGGCTTAATAACTGAAACCGGAGGTAAAAGAATGAGCAAGACTTTCAGTATGTGGCGCCCCCACCCCTGGCACGGACTTGAGATCGGGCCTGAACCGCCGCGTATCGTCAACGCTTTTATCGAGCTGACCCCCTTCGACCTGGTCAAATATGAAATTGACAAGAATTCAGGATATCTGAGAGCGGATCGCCCACAGCGGACATCCTCCCAGCCACCCGCTCTGTATGGCTTTATTCCCCAAACCCTGTGCGCTGAGAACTTCAGAAAGCTTTCTCCGCACGCCAAGCGCGGCGATGGGGATCCGCTGGATATCTGTGTGCTCTGCGAACGGCCGATCACCAAGGCTGAGATCATCCTGCATGCCAAAGTGGTCGGCGGTATTCAAATGATCGACGATGACGAAGCCGACGACAAGATCGTGGCCGTTCTGGAAACCGATTTTGTCTACGGTCACATGGAGAACCTGTCAGAACTGCCGCCTGTGCTGGTCGAAAGATTGGAACATTACTTCAGCACTTATAAACTGGTACCCGGTCAAAAACAACGCATCTATATTCATGACCGCTACAACCAGGAATATGCGCTGAGAGTGATCGAGGCGGCCATCCTGGATTACCACGAAATTTTCGGTCTTAAGGATCCTTCCATTCTATTCAAATAACAACGCCTTGCGGTTTCTATTACAGGTATAATGACATTAAAAGGCTGATCGGAGGAACTTGGTGGCGCACGCATGATGTCTGATCCCAATCCGACCCATCAGCGCGCAATCGATGAGCTAAAAGCGCTGACCAAAGTTGCAGCAGCATTGGTTTCACCAAAAGATTTACCCGAGCTGTTGCAGGGGGTGATGCAATCCATCATAGAAGCGCTCAAACAAGCCGATATTGGGACGATCATGTTATGGGATGAACCTGGCAGCTGTTTCAAGCCAATATCAGCTTATGGCCTCAATCCCAGACTTCTCGATGAAATAAAATTACATGCAGGTGAGTCCATTACGGGTAAGGTATTCGACTCAGGTCAGACTTGCCTGTTTTCCACAAGCGGGGACGTGTCTGAAGCCATGTCTGACATGGACCCACACAGCCGCCAAATCATGATCCGTGCAGCCGGGACGGATGCCATCCCACAATGTGTGATCGCCGCTCCCATTTCCGTGGCCGGGCAAAAATTCGGAGTACTCATCCTTGAAAGTATCCAAACAAAAAATCCCTTCAGCAGCCAGGATATCCCTTTTATTCAAAGCCTGGCAGACCTGATCGCACTGGCAGTCGAGCGCTCAAGGCTGGAAATCCGCAATGGGGCAGATCGTGAAATCCAACGGGTCGATCACCTGAGAACCGAAATGCTCGGCATACTGTCTCATGAACTCCGCCTGCCACTGGCGACCATCCGCGGTTACGCCACTGCCCTGTTATTGGAAGAGGTGACCTGGAGCGAGGAGAAGAAATTGGAATTTCTGCGACAGATCGAGAACGCATGTGATGACATGGATGGCATGTTAAAAGGAATTCTGGATTCTTCCCTGATCGCTGCCGATCAATTGGAGTTGGAGTTCCAACCACTGCGTCTGCAGCATATCGCCAACGAGATCGCAGGTGAGATCGAACACCGCAGCCCTGCGCACCATGCGGTTGTGGATTTCCCAAGTGACTTTCCTCTGATTTCAGCCGACCTGCACTGGATCAGGCAGGTATTTCGCAACCTGATCGATAACGCGATTAAATATTCCCCCAATGGCGGATTGATCGTCATCCGCGGTGAAGTCCGAAAAGATGATGTGGTGGTTAATATTTCTGACCAGGGTGTCGGGATATCCCCGGAACACTTAATTCCATTATTCGAAAAATACTTCCGCGTACGCAGCGCGGCTACCATGCATATCTCAGGCACCGGATTAGGCCTGCCGATTGCGCGTGCAATTGTCGAAGCACACGGCGGTCACATCTGGGTTGACAGTAGGATTGGTGAAGGTACAACCATTTCATTTTCTTTACCTTTAAACAGACAATCCATTTCGACACAAAGGAAACCTTTATGATCGATAAGGACCTTGTACTGGTGGTTGATGACGAACCAAGACTGGTGACCCTTGTACGTGAGATTTTAAGCGCTACAGGATACAAAGTTAGTGCCGCCTCCAGTGGTATTCATGCAATTGAAATGGCTGCCATGGAAAAACCTGCGCTGATTCTGCTCGACATCATGCTGATCGGCGGTATTGACGGATATGAGGTTGCGCGACGCATCCGCCAGTTCTCGAGCGTCCCGATAATTATGCTTACAGCAAAAGTAAATGAATCTGATCTTTTGAAAGGTTTTGAGGTTGGTGCGGACGATTATATTACAAAACCCTTTAGCTCGAAGGAGTTGCTGGCGCGGATACGGGCTGTTTTAAAACGATCCCAAGAGGAATCACCAGCTCCAACAGGAGCGAAGATCATGTGTGGAGATATGGTTATTGATTTGGCACGGCGCCATGTTACGATAGCCGAGCACGAGATTCATCTCACCGCTACTGAATACAATCTCTTACATGAACTAGCCATGCACCTTAATAAAGTCCTATTCCATGAACATTTGCTGTCAGCTATCTGGGGAGTGGAGTACAAGAATGATGTGGATTACTTGCGTTCGTACATTCATCTCCTGCGCAAAAAATTGGAGGTTGACCCAGCTAATCCAATGATGATTATCAGCGTGCAGGGTGTAGGATATATGTTAGTCGAACCAGAAAGAGAGTAAAAGACAATGAGTGATAAACCATTCAACCTCTTTGAAGTTGCGCAAAGGCAATTTGACCGAGCTGCTGATGTGCTAAATCTCAACCGCCCGACCCGCGATCTGTTACGCGAGCCTGTACGCGAATACCACTTCAGCATCCCGGTGCGGATGGATGATGGCGAGATGCACATCTTCCGAGGTTTCCGGATTCAACACAATGACGCGCGCGGACCAGGAGAAGGCGGAATCCGCTTCCACCCCTTAGAAACGATAGACACAATTCGCGCCCTGGCGATGTGGATGACCTGGAAATGCGCAGTAGCAGATCTTCCCCTGGGTGGCAGTATGGGTGGAGTTATTTGTGATCCGCATGACCTGAGCCTTACAGAACAAGAGCGTATCTGCAGAGGTTGGGTCCGACAAATTTCCAGAAATGTCGGTCCTGTGTGGGATGTGGCTGCACCAGACCTGATGACTGGATCCCAGCACATGTTATGGATGCTGGATGAGTATGAGACTATTTATGGTTTGAGAAGTCCGGGATTCATTACTGGCAAACCAGTGGGGTTGGGCGGCTCGCTTGGAAGGGTAGAGGCTACCGGCTATGGAGTTATTATCGCTATTCGCGAGGCGCTTAAAGATCTGGGTATCAAACCTGAAAAGACCACAGCCAGTATACAGGGATTTGGACGGGTTGCACAGGAAGCCATTCGTCTCTACCAACGGCTGGGCGGGACAGTCGTTTGCATTTCTTGCTGGGATCAGAAAGACAGAACCAGTTATGCGTTTTTTAATAAAAATGGTATCAGACTCGAGGAATTATTACCTGTTACGAATTCGTTTGGTGATATTAATCGAACCGAGGCAGAAAAATTAGGCTATGAGTGCTTGCCCGGTGATGCCTGGCTGGAGCAAGATGTGGAAATCCTTCTGCCCGCAGCCATAGAGAACCAAATCACATCCGAGAATGTAAAAAACATCAACAAACGAGTAAAGATTTTGGCGGAAGGTGCACATGGACCGACAAATCCAGAAGCTGATGAAATCATTAATGAGCAAGGTATCCTGATTATCCCTGATTTACTAGCAAATGCCGGTGGTGTCATCTGCGATTATTTCGAACAAGTACAGGGAAACATGAATTACTACTGGAAGCGGGATGAGATCCTGGGTAAACTTGATGTTCAAATGACCTCAGCATACCTCAGCCTGAACGATTTTGCCCGAAAAAACAATATACCTCTCCGTGATGCGGCTTATATCATAGCAATAGATCGTGTGGCTCAAGCCTGTCACGAACGGGGCTGGTCTTAAATAAGTTAGTTCTGGCGAAACATTACCATGGAAAAAAATTCCCAAGAATCTATCTCCTCACCTATCATCAAATTTAATCGGAATTTTTTAAACCCGGAAACCCCGCTAACATGGATTGGCCAGGGAGAACTAGGTGGAAAAGCACATGGACTGGTTTCGATACGTGATGTTCTCCATAATGAACTGAAATCCGCTGATTTTCCGACTATAACGATCGATATTCCCGCTATGACCGTCCTCCGTACAGGGGTGTTCGATGATTTCATGGCTGGCAATGATCTCGAAAAAATAGCCTTCTCCGACCTGGCAGATGACCGTATCGCCCATGCCTTTCTTAAAGCCGAATTGCCATTTGAAATCCTTGGCGATCTGCGTTCAATCGTAGACCAAGTTCAATCGCCACTTGCCATTCGATCATCGAGTCTGCTGGAAGATGCCTTACACGCCCCTTTTGCAGGTGTGTATTCCACTAAAATGATCCCTAATAGCGAGTTCGATCCGGATATACGATATCAACAACTGTCGGAAGCGATTAAATTCATCTTTGCCTCGACCTTTTTCCGCACTGCAAAAGATTATTGCAAAGCTACAGGTCGCCACATCGAGGCGGAAAAAATGGCAGTCATTATTCAGGAGATAGTAGGCAAACGTTATCACAATCGCTTTTATCCTGAACTCTCTGGTGTGGCTCGCTCTTATAATTATTATCCCCAGAAACCAGCCCGCCCAGAGGATGGAGTAATCAGCCTCGCGCTTGGTATGGGGAAAACAATAGTAGATGGCGGCTCGTCATGGATATATTCTCCGGCATATCCGCAGGTTGAACCACCCTACGGTTCAATCAAGCACATGCTTAAAGAGACACAGACTGTTTTCTGGGTTGTGAACATGGGAGAGCCGCCTAAATATGACCCATATACAGAAAATGAATATATGGTGCAGGCGAATTTAACAGCGGCTGAACGAGACAATTCATTGCAATACCTTGCCTCGACCTATAGCTCGAATACCGGGCGGCTCTCGATCGGAACCGGAGTCCAAGGACCACGTGTTCTTACCTTCTCCCCACTTTTAATTATGAATCAGGTGCCGATCAACTCTTTAATCATCAAAGTGCTTGATATCATCCAACAAGCTATAAACATGCCGGTAGAAATCGAATTTGCGATGACTTTTGATCCGCATCGCTTTGGGTTTTTACAAGTGCGCCCGATGCTTGTCCCTCAGGAGGATTTTATATTAACTTTGGAGGAATTAACTGGCGAGAATGTTTTGGTCGCTTCGGAAAGCGTGCTGGGTAATGGTTACATGGATACGATCAAAGATATTGTTTATATAAAACCCGAAAATTTTGAATTAAAGCATAACAAATCCATCGTTCCCGAGTTGGAGCAACTCAATGATACATTTATCGCAAACAATGTACCGTATTTACTCATTGTCTTTGGTCGCCTTGGTACCACTGATCCCTGGTTGGGTCTACCGACAACATGGGGACAAGTCTCTGGGGCAAAGGTGATAATTGAAGCAACGCACGAGAATGCCCGGATAGAACTTAGTCAAGGTTCGCACTATTTCCATAATGTTGTCAATCTCGGTATAAAATATTTCTGCCTGCCTTTTTCAAGTCCATATCAGCTTGATTGGAACTGGTTGAAAATACAAAAAGATGCACACGAGACAGAGTATCTTCGCCATATCCACCTATCAACTCCATTAAAAATAAAAGTTGATGGACGGAACAGCCGAGGTGTTGTCTACAAATCGTAAGGAGTAATGATGAACGAATTCACTCAACCTCTAGATGCCTTCGTCCATGACCTGCGTGAACGTGCCAAGGAATTGAACACCCTTTATAAAATCCAGGAATTGCTTATTACCCTGAATCTATCCATTGATGAAATGTGTCAAGGTATTGTTGAGATACTTCCCCCAGGTTGGCAATATCCTGCAATTTGCCAGGCACAAATGACTTATCGAAAAGCCATCTATAAAACGTCTGGCTATAAAGAAACCCTCTGGATTCAGAGCGCGGATATTAACGTCCAAAATAACATCGTAGGTCAAATCAAAGTCTGTTACACAGAGGAAAGACCACCATCAGACGAAGGTCCATTCCTCAAGGAAGAGCGAAAACTCATTAATACTATTGCAGAGCAAATTGGTTTTTATATCCTGCATCAAGATCTGCGGCAGGTTTTTCAAGAACAACAGAAGTCTGAGAAAAAACCAAAAAGCGATTGGGGTATTATCCTCGATTTACTCAAGCGGACAGACCCTGGCCAACTTATGCGGATTGCCAGGAAAATGATCAGTTATCTCGACTGGAAAGGGATCAAGGAGGCAGCGGAGCTAAGGGAACGTTTTGGGTTAGCATATAAACGGGCACAGGGATCATACGAGAACAGCCCTTATCAAAACCAGACTGATGGAAATCCTTTAGTTGTTAGCGACGAGGTTTTTAACATTGCTGGTCGATATCTTACCCGTGATGAAATTTTGGACAATATCCAAAAATGGATTAAAGAGGAACGATCTGGTTTCCTGGTGAACACATTGGTCAACCCTAGCTCCTCCCTGACAGATATCAGTTCAGCTATTGAACGGTATCATGCATTAATTATGCAGGGGATCGGATTCACGCCACCGCGAGAAAACTGGTTTCGCGCTGCCATGATCCGCCGGGTTTTAAGTGACCAACCCGACTTTATCACAATTGCCAAGAAATACATCGACAATGATGATTTCAATGAATTCATGCACACCGTCATTTTCCCGGCCGGCAGTCATGGCAAACTGGGTGGTAAAAGTGCCGGGTTATTCTTGGCCGAGCAAATATTGAAACAATCAACTCATGACAACTTATTACTCCAAAATGTCCGGATTCCTAAAACCTGGTATATCACCTCGGATACAATATTTTATTTTATGAGCTACAACAATCTTGAGGATGTCATTGAGCAAAAATTTAAAAATTTTAACCAGGTCCACCAGGAGTATCCATATATTGTTCATCTATTTAAAAATTCACCTTTACCCCCAGAAATCACCAAGGGTCTTTTGGTTGCTTTAGATTCTTTTGGGGATGTACCGCTGATTGTTCGAAGTTCCAGTCTGTTGGAAGATCGTGCGGGTATGTCCTTTGCCGGTAAATACAAGAGTCTGTTCATTGCCAACAAGGGGACAAAAGAGGAACGCATAGCAGCCCTGACAGATGCTATCACGGAGGTTTACGCCTCCTTATTCGACCCCGATCCCATTGAGTACCGCTACGAGCATGACCTTATTGATCATCACGAAGAAATGGGTATCCTGATTCAGGAGGTGGTGGGTCAACAGGTTGGTCATTATTGGCTTCCGGCTTTCGCCGGCGTTGCTTTCAGCAATAATGAATTTAGGTGGTCTTCTCGTATCCAGCGGACGGATGGGCTTGTGCGTCTCGTACCAGGATTGGGGACGCGAGCAGTGGATCGATTGAGTGATGATTATCCAATCCTGGTGTCTCCAGGCCAATCCAAATTGCGGATAAATACCACCGCCGAGGAATATGCCCGTTATTCTCCCAAAAAAATTGATCTGATCAATTTAACCACCAAGACTTTTGAAACCATTGATATTCACTCTCTATTGAAAGAGTACGGAAATGAATATCCTTCGATCAATCAATTGATATCAGTCATCAATCAGGATCAAATCCAGCAACCCGGAATAAAAGGTGTGGATTTTAAGAAGGATGATTTTATTGTAACATTTGAGGGTCTACTCTCCCATACGCCGTTTCTCAAACAAATCCGGGCAATTATGGAAATTCTGCAAGAGGCCCTAAATCACCCTATTGACATCGAATTTGCCCATGATGGAAAGAATTTCTATATGCTTCAATGCCGTACTCAAAGCTACAGCGAGGAAAGCACTCCGGCACTTATTCCAGCCGATATTCCACTGTCAAAAATAATATTTTCGGCGAATCGTTATATCTCCAATGGACACGTACCAGATATTACGCATATTGTTTATGTGGACCCCCAAAAATACAGCGAGATTGGTGATTATAAAACATTGGCTGCAGTCGGTCACGCGATTGGAAGGTTGAATCAGATTTTACCTAAAAGACATTTTATTTTGATGGGTCCAGGCCGCTGGGGAAGCCGTGGGGATATTAAGCTGGGGGTGAGTGTCACCTATTCTGATATAAACAACACTGCCATGTTGATTGAAATTGCACTCCGGAAGAAAGATTATGCCCCCGAACCGTCATTCGGGACTCACTTCTTTCAAGATATGGTGGAAGCGTCTATTCGATATTTACCTCTTTATCCTGATGACCCCAATGTTGTCTTCAATGAACTATTCCTTACAACCCAAAAAAATATTTTTACAGATTTAATGCCAGATTGTACAAACCTTGCCAAAATCATCCGGGTGATTGATATCCCCTCCTCGGCTGATAATCAAGTCCTGCAGGTGCTTATGAACGCTGATATGGAGAAGGCCGTCGCCATTCTTACTGATCCTCACCAACCAAAAACCAGAGATTAAATATATTGATATCTCATTAGGGGGAATCGCCATAGTATCCACGGATCTTTACCGCTATTTTCTTTCAACGATTAGGTCGAAAGAATAATTTTAACGATATTTTGATATACCCGGCAAGTCTTTTATGATTTCTTAATGCCCTGTTTGCTATACTCGATGTGAACAAGATAGCGTGCGGTTACGGTTGCATGCGATAACTGTCTTGACTTCGATTTTACTTAAGGAGGATTTTATGTCTGTTATTGAAGAAGTCATCGCCTATGTGAAGGAAAAGGATGCCGGTCAACCCGAGTTCCTCCAAGCTGTCAACGAAGTTTTGACCACACTGGAACCTACGGTAGCGAAGCACCCTGAATTCGTCAAGGCCAAGATTTATCACCGCATTGTAGTACCAGATCGGGTGATTATGTTCAGAGTCCCATGGGTTGACGATAAAGGGGAAGTGCAAGTCAATCGCGGTTTCCGTGTCCAGTTCAGTAATGCCATCGGCCCTTACAAAGGCGGTTTGCGTTTCCATCCTTCAGTTAATCTGGGCATTATCAAATTCCTGGGTTTCGAGCAAATTTTCAAGAATGCACTGACCACTCTGCCGATGGGTGGTGGTAAAGGTGGGGCGGATTTTGATCCTAAAGGAAAATCTGACAACGAAGTCATGCGATTCTGCCAATCTTATATGCAAGAACTCTACCGCCATATTGGTCCGGATACTGATATACCCGCCGGAGATATTGGCGTTGGCGGGCGCGAGATTGGATACTTGCAGGGCTGTTACAAAAAAATCGTCAATAATAATGCCTGTACATTGACCGGAAAGGGATTGGATTATGGCGGTAGTCTGATTCGTCCTCAAGCGACCGGATACGGAGCGGTCTATTTCGCGGCTGAAATGATGGCAACTCGAAACAAGAATTTCACAGGCACGGTTGCGGCTGTCAGTGGCTCAGGAAACGTTGCCCAATATACGGTAGAGAAAGTGAATCAATTGGGTGGAAAGGTTATCACCCTATCGGATTCAAACGGTGTCATAGTTGACGATGCAGGAATTGACGCCAAGAAACTTGCTTACATTGTGGAATTGAAAGAGGTGCGCAGAGGTCGGATCAAAGAATACGCAGATGAGTTTAAGGGTGTTGTCTATTATCCGGATAAAAATGTCTGGGAAGTCATCAAAGAACAAAGTCTGAAAATAGACCAGGCATTCCCCTCCGCACATGAAAATGAGATTGATGGGGTAAATGCTCAAGCATTGGTAAAGAATGGTTGTTATTGTGTCTCGGAAGGTGCTAATATGCCCTCGACATTGGATGCAATTAAAATCTTCCAGGATAACAATGTGTTGTATGGCCCGGGCAAAGCAGCAAATGCCGGTGGTGTGGCGACCTCTGGTCTAGAAATGAGCCAGAACAGCATGCGGCTCTCCTGGACACGTGAGGAAGTTGATGAAAGATTACGCAACATTATGCGAAGCATTCACAAGGCTTCCCTGGAAGCATCTGCGGCCTATGGCAAACCAGGTGATTACCTGATGGGAGCTAATATCGCCGGGTTTATAAAAGTAGCCAACGCCATGATGGCTTACGGTGTTCTCTAAAAAGTTCTATCAGCCGAATTGGTTTGGATCACTATGGTGTCAATTATATGGGGCTGCACATAATTGACACCACTCAAATTGCAGGGTAATTGCGTCGAGAGTAAGCGGGTGTTGACGTGCAAATTGATATGACCGTGACAGATAAAATGGTGGAACAGGCGATCAGGGAATGCGCTGAAGAGCATTTTGCTGGAAATATAAGGCGCGTGCGTCAGACATTGCTCCAGGGACAATGTGGATATTGCCGCTGTATCATAGATCACCTGGTTAGACAAATCGGTGAATACCTGGGACAGGTGGACACCACGGTTAAAGCTGTTTACAGATATGGTGTTATCAGTTTGACACCTGAAGTTCAGAACGAGGGGGTGAATCGCTCGAAAGATAATGGTGGCATTAATATGATTGGTTGGGTCAACCGTAAAAGTGCTGCCCTGGCTTCGCTAATCGAAATGTTGGAATCATCCCTCCGTGAAAGTCTGTCACAGTTAGGTTGCGTAGTTACGTCTCCAGCCTGTTACAACCTGGATCTGACCATGGTGGACGACAATGATGTTGACGAGCGACGCGGTCTCGGTCTATTTGTGAATAATCCCACACTAAACTCGACTCTCGTCTGGCAGCGAATGCCCCTGGTACAAAAAGTATCCCCCCAGGAAATAAAACCTGAAGAGGATAAATTCGCCTTACCTGAATTGTTTGACCTGGAACTGATGCCAGAATCCCGCCTGCTTGAACATGCCGCCGCAATCGAAAGTGCATCATCTGATGAACGGGGTCCTCTTGAACATCATCTAACAGAATTGAAAGTCACCCTGATTCGTCGTATCATAAGCGACCAATTGAAATACATCAATATTGCCAAACATTGGTTTACCATTGCGGATCTGGCAGATATTTACAAGCGCCGAATTGGCCTGGGGCGCATCGGGGGTAAGTCCGCTGGAATGCTCCTGGCTGCTTGTATCCTGAACAAAGTTGCCGAGCCCGACCTTAAGTCCTTTGTTCTCATCCCCGAGTCGTATTTTATTGGTTCTGATCTGATGTATGTCTTTATGGCGATGAATGGCCTGATGCATTGGAGTGACCAAAAGTATAAACCGGAAGACCAGATTCACAATGAATACCTCCAAGTATATGAAGAAATTCAAGCAGGTGAATTTCCTCCTGAAGTGTTGATTGAATTAAAATCGATCTTGAATAAAATCGGAGCACATCCGCTCATTGTCCGATCATCCAGTCAGTTGGAGGATAATTTCGGAACTTCTTTCGCTGGAAAATATAACAGCTATTTTTGCCCTAACCAAGGCACACCTGAAGAAAATCTCAAAGCTCTCACCAGAGCCATCGCCCGAACCTATGCAAGTACGTTTAAACCTGATGCTCTTCTTTATCGTCGCAGTAAAGGTTTGCAGGATTATGACGAGCGCATGTCAATCCTTATACAGACGGTTCAAGGTGAAAAATGGGGTAATTATTATTTTCCCTTTGGAGCTGGGGTTGCATTCAGCCGGAACATTTATCGATGGGCACCACAAATCCGCCGCGAAGATGGTTTTGCGCGCATGGTCTGGGGGTTGGGAACGCGGGCTGTTGAACGGGTTGGCAATGATTACCCGCATTTAGTTGCCCTCAGCCATCCCACTCTGCAACCAGATGATTCACCCGAAGCTATTCGTTATTATTCGCAACAATTTGTGGATGTGATCGATCTGGAAGAAAATGCTATAAAAACCCTCCCTGTCCGCGAAGTGCTCACATCACAATATCCATATCTTCATTTATTAACTCAGATAGAACAGGACGGTTATTTTTCCTCAATACGGAGTCTGATTAAGGAGACGGATATTCCACGGCTTGCCATCACATTTGATTATCTACTCGGGCATACATCTTTTCCCTCTTTCCTTTCCCGAATGTTGCGGCTATTGGAAGATCATTGTCATTCAGCTGTGGATGTTGAATTCACTGTGCATGTCGTGGATCCCGAAGCTGCTAATCCAGAAATAAAGATTTCGCTTCTTCAGTGTCGCCCCCAAAGTATTTTGCAGCCATCACAGCCTGTCTGTTCACCTGAAAATCTTGCGAGTGAGGACATTGTATTTTTATCTCATTTTATGATGCCTCAAGGCTATCTTGCTGATATTCGTCATGTAATCTTTATTCCCGCAGAAAAATATTTTTCCCTTCCTTCTGAAGCAGCCCGTAATGGTCTGGCACGGATTATCGCCCGGCTGAACTCTGCTCTGGGAAAAAAGACTTTCATTTGTGTTGGTCCTGGACGCTGGGGTGCGACAAATACTGACCTGGGTGTTTTTGTCGGCTATGCAGATATATGCAATGCCGGTGCCCTGGTGGAATTATCCGGCAAGGATGTTGGCTCCGCACCAGAACCTTCGCTCGGAACCCATTTCTTCCAGGATCTGATGGAAGCACAAATTTACCCAATCGCCATCGAACTGGACGATGAACAAACTGTCTTCAATCGAGAATTCTTCTATAACACTCCCAACTTGATACGCAATTGGGTAGATATCAATAATGATTTGGCTGATTGTGTACGTGTGATAGAGGTGGCATCCTATAAACCCGGGTATCACATCGAGGTGGTCATGGATGATGAAAAGGGACAGAGTATTGCCTACTTGAAAGCGGATAAGTCCGAATAAAACAGATGATGGAGCAGTAGGGTAGTATATCTGTAGAACCCTAAAAGCGTAATTGCCGCAGTTGATTATCTAAAGTATAGGCGGGATTGGAATCCCGCCCTACATTTTTAAGTGGTAAGGAACATCGATGATCACACTCTGGTAACCGTGACGGCGGCGCCGGTATAATAGAGCCGCTTTCAAGGACCAGGCTGTCTGGTTATGCAGCAAGCTGTGCCACCACTTTGCCGGCACAAATTCGGGCAGGACAATGGTGGCCTGTTGATCATCATCATGCTGCCGGTCCGTTTCATCCAAATAATCGAGCAACGGTTGGATGATCGATCGATATGGGGATGAAAGGATGACAAAGGGGATGCGGGGATACAGTTCATCCCACTTTTCTTGAACCAGCTTGGAATCTCCCGGGTCGAGCTCAACGTAGACTGCGGTAACATCCTTGGCGATCCTGCGTGCGAAACTAACCGCATTGATCGTGCCCCGGTGGATTCCGGAGATGGGGATGATGACGCGCAACGGCTTCCGCGATAGACGGGGGGCTTTAACCCCATGGATCGATAACTCACGCCCGATATGGCTATAATGGGAGCGCACTTTGTGAAAGAAGGCTACCAATAGGATGATCAACAGGAGCGAGATCCAGGCTCCATAAATGAACTTGGTAGCTGTAATAACCAGCAACGCCAGGCAGGTCACCAGGGCACCGATACAGTTAATGCCGGCCTTAATCATCCAGCCCCGGCCTCGCTCCCGCCACCAGTGCCGGACCATGCCCACCTGCGATAATGTATAGGCGATAAAAACGCCGACCGCAAACAGGGGGATCAACAAGTGGCTGCTACCTCTGAATAGAATGATCAGGAATCCGGTGGTTACCGCCAGAAGAGCGATGCCATTGGCGAAGACCAGGCGATCCCCCAAACCGGTAAATTGCCGTGGCAAAAAACCATCCTTCGCCAGGATGGCTGCCAGCCTGGGAAACCCGGCAAAACTGGTGTTAGCCGCCACGGTCAGGATCAACATTGTAGTGATCTGGACCAGGTAATAGGAGAATCCGGAACCTAGAATGCGATGTGCCAGGGCGGAAAGGATGGTCTCATCCTGGCCAGCGATGACACCCAGATACTGGGTTAACCCGATACTGCCGATAAATAAAACCGCCATCAGGACCGTCATGATGATCAGGGTCTTGCCGGCATTCTTAGCCTCAGGTGTTCGAAAAGCCGGGACGCCATTGCTGATGGCTTCGATACCGGTCAACGCCGTGCAACCGGCAGAGAAGGTGCTCAGGACCAGTGCCAGCGTCAGGGTTTGGGTTGCCGGGGGAGCCACGTTAACCAGCGGGAGGCTGCCTCCCGTGAATAATTGGTAACTTCCATAAGCCAGCATGCCCAAATATACACACAAGAACAGGTATACCGGGATGGACATAACTGTGCCAGTTTCCTTAAGCCCTCGTAAATTTAAAAGGGTCATGATCCCCAGCAACCCCAGGGACAACAATACCCGGTAAGGCCATAACGCCGGAATGGCGGATGCGACTGCCTCCACCCCGGCGGTCAGACTGACTGCGGCGGTCAATAAATAACCAATCAGTAAAGAAGAACCGGTGATCAATCCGGCCGATGTTCCCAGGTTTTCCCGCGCCACCACATAGGATCCTCCACCAGATGGATATCCCTGGATGGTTTGATAATACGATAGCCCTACGATTACCAATAGTCCTGTAATGGCCAGGCCGATCGGAAAAGCCAGTGCCAGGCCGGCGCTGCCGGCTACCACTAACCCCAAATAGATCTCCTGGTTGGCATAAGCAATCGAGGAGAGGGCATCCGGCGAGAAGGCTGCCAGGGCGCGGACCTTGTTCAGCTTCTTTTCCCCGAGTGCAGCTGTCGGTAAAGGTGGTCCGATAAAAATTTCCTTGATCCTGGCCAGCATCTGCAGTAAGTATACTTCAGATAAAAACCGAACGGTCGAACTACCCCAGCTGTATTTATTATTTATAATGGATTAAATAGGGCAGATACAACAAATACCACCTTGTTACCCTCATCTGTCACCCCTGAATTGTTGCTTGTTCTACTGCTCTTCTGGAGGTTTTAGATTGCTAAAGTTGCGGTAGAGGAGCAAATCGTAGATAATCTTCAATCCGCCTGCCAGGAAGAATGGTGCGCTGAGTAACGGAATGGACAGGAAGATGCCTGTCAGGGTAGGAGATATCGCCGCGCCCACCGATCTGGCAATGGCGGTCACTCCGGAGGCGGCTGATCTCTCATCCGGTGCGACGACTGCCATCGTGTAAGATTGCCGGGTGGGTACATCCATCTGTGAGATGCTGAAGCGCGCCAGAAACACGACAATTGCCAGTGGCAGACTTGGCATGAAAGGCACCAGCATTAAGAGGATGTTAGATGGAATGTGGGTGAAGACCATCGTGTTGATCAGCCCGAACTTTCTCGCCAGCCGCCCGGCTAACAGTGCCGAGATCCCGGCCAGGATATTGGCTCCGAAGAAGATGCTGCCGATAACGCCCGCTTCGACTCCGAACTTGACGTGAAACCAGTATGCCACCATGCTCTGGATGACCAACCCGCCGGCAAAAGCGTCCAGGGCGAAAAGGGTGCTCAATCGCAAGACCACACCCTTGGAGCGATGCAGACCGAGCGTTCGTTTGGTCGCAGCTTCTACTATTTCTCCTGGAACCTCAATAGCAGCTGATAAAAATAAGAAAAGTATCGCCAGGATCATCCCACCCAGAGCGTAACCCGCCAATACAAAGCGATACGAGTTAAAAGCAGTCATCCCTCCACTCTGTAGAATCTGTGAAAACCAGCCGCCGCACAGAGCTCCGGTTGCTGTGGCGAATGATCCGGCCAAGTTATACCAGGCAAAGGCCTGGGTGCGACGGTCGTCAGGTAACAGTTGGGTCAGGCCAGCTTGTTCGATTGACAGGAACGGCCCGATCTCGTTGCCACTCGGGCTGATGACACCAATGACTGCAGCTGCAATCAAAAAAAACGGGTTGTGGGTGGCGATAAAGATTATGCCTGCGCCTGCCATTAGCAATGCACCGATCAGCAAAGTTCGCCGGCGACCGAAACGGTCAGCAGTGGTTGTCAGCCATAATGTGATACCGGCATCTCCCGCCAGCGTCAGCGTGAAGAGCAGCCCAATTGTTTTTTCGTTCAGGCCGGCCTCCACCAGATACAATGCCAGGACCACCGACAGGAATCCATAACAGAACAACCGCACAATGCGCGTGGTGAAGAGCAGGCGGATATCGGTAGTGGAACGAGTCATGCTCCTCACTACTTGTTTTTGGCAACCTCGAGACGGCACCAGGCGTACAACGCGTCGTAGACCTCGAACTGGTTGGCTACATTCTCCATGTCCTCAGGAAATCGCAGGCTGTATCCGGTTGCAATGGCTTCCAATCCGCGAGCGATGGGGTCTTTATCTATATCCTCATCAACATCGGCAGAGTGGACGATCTGCCCGAGACGCACAAGTCCCGGCTCCTTCAGGTCGTATTTGAGCATGATCGACTCGAAGGAACAAAGGCCGTCCTGGTGACCGAGTTCAACGCCAGGTGCATCGAAGGGTATCGCACCGGTCTCTTTGACGACCTTCTCAACCTCTTTTTTAGGGACAAAGAGGAATTCCGCTTCGCTGTCAACGAAGCGGGTGATCAACCAGGGGCATGCAACGCGATCCACATGAACATGAGAACGGGTGATCCATAACATCGTTATTCTCCTTATTGAGTAATTAATCCAGGCCAACGTCTCTGTTCATATCCATGACGAGGTTTACATCACACACAGGGACAAAACCTGGATGAGGTGGTCAAATAATAATATTCTTGAATTGTGGCAGGTACTTTTGATTTTGCTTGAACATCTCCTGGACCATCTGCTTGATCTCGGCCAGCGACAGCACCGCAGCCGTCAGGGGATCGTGTGCAATGGCGCGATAGATCATGGTCGGATCGCCGGCCAGGGTTCCAGTAATGGCCATTTCCTCGATCCCGGAGCTGAGTTGGGTCATCAAGGCACACTGGGGCGGGAGTGCCCCAACATGGATGGGGTGAATACCGGCCTTATCCACCACCACCGGCACCTCGACACAAGCGCCCTGCGGCAAATTGGTGATTAGCTGGGTGTTGGGGACGTTGCCGTTGAATTTATAGAGCTCACCGCCCATCAAGGCATTGATGATATGAGCAGCATATTCTTCCCCGCGTGTCAGCAGGATGGGTGTTTCGGCTGCGAACCACTCGCGTGCCTGGTCCTTCCAGGTGGCCTCATTATTTTGATATTCCTTCAGGATGTTGGCATACTCCCCCGGATTCCAACCTGTCCCGGGCAGGCAGTACTTTTCGATCAGATCGGGGCGCTTGCGAAACCACCAGTTGTATTCAGAATTATGCCCGCTGGATTCGGTGACATACTTACCCAGTGCCAGGTACATCTCGTTGCGGACGATTTCCATG
>Ga0208980_10000145_pt1 | contig 35500 bp, 28 predicted proteins | sample WetSurMetagenome_3_FD_187993 | JGI IMG/M metagenome (GOLD analysis project Ga0208980, IMG submission 187993) | Wetland microbial communities from Twitchell Island in the Sacramento Delta, sample from surface sediment Aug2011 Site A1 Bulk (version 2) | ecosystem: Environmental > Aquatic > Marine...
GCGGCGGCTCGACGTCGATGCGCAGCGCGGTGAGGCGGCCGCCCCACAGACACCCGGTGTCGAGCGACCAGGCGTTCGCCGTGTTCTGGTAGCCGAGCATCGACCAGTGCCCGAACAGGATGCGGTCGCCGGCGGTGCGCCGCTCCGGCACCTCGAACCACGGGACGAAGCCTTTCGGTTGGCTGCCGGGCGGCCCCTTCGGCTTGAGATTGAGCGTGCCGTCCTTCGCGCAGAAACGCAGCCGCGTGAAGCAGTTGGTGATGAAGCGCCAGCGGTCCAGGCCCGCGAGCTTGGGCGACCAGCGGTCGGGCTGGTTGCCGTACATGCCGTGCGCGAACTCGCGAAACACCTCGCCCTGCAGCACCGCCTCCATCTCGCGCGCGCACGCCGCCGCGGTCGCCAGATCCCACTGCGGCGGCAACCCGGCATGGATCATCGTCCAGCCGAGGTCCGCGTCCTGGTGCAGGAACGGCTGGTGGCGCAGCCAGTGGATCAGTTCGGGCCCGTCGGGGGCGTGCAGCACGTCGTCGAGCTGCCCTTCGCCCGCCTTGCGCAGGTTCCCCTGCGACAACGCCAGCAGGTGCATGTCGTGATTGCCGAGGACGGTGGCCGCACGCTCGCCGAGCGAGCGCACGAACCGCAGCACCGGGGCCGAGTGGGGGCCGCGGTTGACGAGGTCGCCGACGAACCAGAGACGGTCCTGCGAGGGCTCAAACCTGAGCGCGTCGAGCAGGCGCTGCAGCTCGTCGTAGCAGCCCTGCACGTCGCCGATCGCATAGACCGCCACCTGCTCGGTCCCTCAGCCGATCGAGTTGGTCTGGCGGTGCGGGATCCAGCCGCGCGCGGCGAGCTGGCGATCGTGCACGCCGGCGAGCAGCAGTTGCGAGCCGACTGCGCCGAGCAGCGCCAGGAACATGTCCCACTGGGTGTCCCAGGTGTCACCCTGGGTGCCGAGGAAGGCGGTCGCGCCGTCACCGAACGCGACTGCCGACCACCACTCGATCAGCTCGTAGAACGCGGAGAAGGCGAGGCACACGCACGTGACGAGGAAGAACAGCCAGCGGCCGGGCCGCAGCGGCGAGCGGCGGATCAGGATCTCGCGGGCGATGATGGCGGGCACGACGCCCTGCGCGACGTGGCCAACCCGGTCGTAGTGGTTGCGCGACCAGCCGAAGAGATCGCGCAACCAGTTGAACAGCGGTACCTCCGAATACGAGTAGTACCCGCCGACGATCAGGATCACCGCGTGAATGGCGATGAGCGAGCACAGCAGCGGGGTCAGCGGAAAGCGCGGCCAGGTGGCGAGCAGCACGACAGCGCCGACCATCACCGGGAACGTCTCGAGGAACCAGGTGAGGCGATCGGTCTGCGGCGCGATGCCCGAGAGCGTCAGCAGGACCAGGACCGCGCCGAGCAGGAGCGCCGGCGTGCGCGTCGCCGCGTCCATCAGTGCAGGGTGCGCGGCACCGACAGGGAGAATGCCGCGATCGGCGCGAGGAAGCGGTCGCCGTTGTCAGCGGCCATCTCGTACTCGCCCTCCATGCTGCCGACCGGCGTCCCGAGCACGGTACCGCTCGTGTAGCGGAAGGACTCGCCCGGCCGAAGATAGGGCTGCTCGCCGACCACGCCCTCGCCGCGGACCTCCTGCACCTCGCCGTTGGCGTCGGTGATCACCCAGTGGCGGTTCAGCAGCCGCGCAGGGCCCGGCCCATCGTTGCGGATGGTGATCGTGTAGCTGAACACGAAGCGCTCGGCGTCGGGCTCCGACTGCTCGGGCAGGTAGGCGGTCTGCACGCTGATGTTGATGGGGCCGTGCGCGCCGGTCTCGCTCATGGCAGGCCTCGGGAAATCTGAACAATGCGGTGTCCGCAACCTAAAGGCCGGTGCACGGAAAAGCAAGGCGCGTCGCGTAAAAGGAAAGGGCCCCGCGGGGCCCTTTCCGATCGTGCGGTGAGTCGCCGCGGCGCTACTTCGCCGCGACCTCCTCGAGCTTCTTCGCCGCGATCACCTGGCCGTTGAGAGCCGCATCCTTGGCCGAGCGGCCGAACGCGACCGCCATGAGCGTCGAGTAGTACACGACCGGCATCTTGAACTTGGTGCCGTAGGTCGCGTTGATCTGGTCCTGATAGACCTCGACGTTCATCTGGCACACCGGGCAAGGCGTGACGATCATGTCGGCGCCGTGGTCGTACGCCGCCTCGATGATTCCCTTGATCATCTCCTGCGACTTGGCCGGCTCGGAGAATGCCAGCGCGCCGCCGCAGCACTGCACCTTCTTCTCGTAGGTCGGGATCGAGTCGGCGCCCAGGGTGTCGACCAGCTTGTCGAGATAGACCGGGTTCTCGAAGGACTCGCCCGAAATGCCGAACGGCCGGTTGGTCTGGCAGCCGACGTAGCCCGCGATCTTGATGCCCTCGAGCGGCTTCTTCACCTTCGCCTTGATGGCGTCGTAGCCGACGTCCTCGACCAGCACCTCGGCCATGTGCTTGATGGGCGTCTCGTTCTTCAGCTTGAGGCCGGCCTCGGCGAGCGCCTGGTTGGCCTCCGCCAGCAGCCCCTGGTCGTGGTCGAAGCGCTCCTTGGCCTCGCGGGTCGACAGCCAGCACGCGGCGCAGGTCGCGACGATCTCCTGGCCGGGGTTGTGCTGCTCCGACAGGGCGATGTTGCGGCCCGACAGCACGAGGCGCGGCAGCTCGCCGCCGCCCGCATAGCCGACCGAGGCGGAGCAGCAGTTCCAGTCGGGGATGTCGTTGAGCTGGATGTCCAGCTCCTCGCACATGGTCTGCACGGAGACCAGGTAGTTCGAGGAGGAGGCGCCCTTCTGCGAGGAGCACCCCGGGTAGAACGAGTACTGAAGCTTTGCCATGGGTGCCTCCGATTACCTGCCGTGCCTCGCGATGCGCGCGTCTTCCAGCTCCTGCGCCTTCTTGATCGCCTTTTGGAAGCCGCTGAGGTCCTTCACCGCATGGCCGCCGAGGATCTCCATCGGGTTCATGCGTCCCGTCTTGAGCATGCCAAGCCCGATGTCCTTCATCTTCAGCGAGGTCTTCACGCCCTCGCCGAAGCCGTTCATGAAGTACAGCGACAGCCCGAGCTTGAGCTCGTTGACGCGGCCCTTCTTCACCAGGTTGTCCCACATCAGCTGGGCGAACTTGGCGGTGGGCTGGTTCTGCGGCACCAGACCGAGGCGCTTCGCGTAGTGCGCGAGGCCGTGCATGATGTGGGTGATCGGCAGGCCGCGCGGGCAGCGCACGATGCAGTTGTAGCAGGACGTGCACATCCACATCGCGTCCGAGGTCAGCACGGCTTCGCGCTTGCCGGCGCGGATCATCATGAAGATCTCCTGCGGCGGGTGGTCCCAGAACTTGCCCAGGGGGCACGAGCCGGAGCAGACCCCGCACTGCATGCACATCTTCACCCACTCGCCTTCCTCGACGTTCGCCTCGACTTCCTTCAGGAAGTTGGTGCGGTACTTCTCGATCATCGCGGTGTTCAGATCGCTCATATCTCTGGTCTCCGGGTAGGAGCGGGCGTCGGCCCGCGGTCCCCTGGTCCTCGCGGCTCGCTGCCGCTCCTACGTCAGAACTTGAACGGGCTCATGCCGATCTTGTCGATCGTCGCCTTCATGTCGTTGATGAGGCGCGGCGCCCGCTCGATGTCGGTGATCGCCACCTCGTGCACCACCACGCGCTCTTCCTCGAGGTTCAGCGTCTTCAGGGTGTCGCCCACCTTCGACAGGCGCTCGGCCGCCATCGCCGAGCCGCGCACGAAATGGCACTGGTAGTCCTCGCCGCGCTGGCAGCCCATCAGCACCACGCCGTCGTAGCCGGAGTTCAGCGAGTCGGTGATCCACGACAGGCTCACCGAGCCGAGGCAGCGCACCGGGATCACCCGCGCGAACGGCGTCATCTCCTGGCCGCTCAGGGCCGCCTGGTCGAGCGCCGGGTAGGCGTCGTTCTCGCAGGCCAGCACGAGGATGCGCGGCTTCTCGGAGAACTCGTCCGGCACGTCGACCGCCTTGAGCTGCTGGCCGACCGAGTCGACGGAGTAGTTGTCGAAGGAGATCACGCGCACCGGGCAGGCGCCCATGCAGGTGCCGCAGCGGCGGCAGCGCGCCTCGTTGAACACCGGGTAGCGCTGCTCGTCCTCGTTGATCGCACCGAATGGGCACTCCACGGTGCAGCGCTTGCACTGCGTGCAGCCTTCCTTGCGGAAGCTCGGGAACGACAGGTCGCCCACGCGCGGGTGCACGGCGCGGCCGCCGGACGCGCTCTCCAGCGCCTGGATGGCCTTGAGGGCAGCGCCCGCGGCGTCGTCCTGGGCCTGACGGATGTCCATCGGCCGACGGACCGGGCCCGCGGCGTAGATGCCGGTGCGCCGGGTCTCGTAAGGGAAGCAGATGAAGTGCGAATCGACGAAGCCGTACTTGAGCTGCGGCAGGTCGGTGCCCTGGCGGTAGTCGAGGTTGAGGATCGACTCGACCGGAATCTCGGCGACCGGCTTCACGCCGACGTTCTCGGTCTCGGCGTACGGATCCGGACCGGAATTCGCAACCATGCCGGTGGCGAGCACCACCAGGTCGCACTCCATCTCGGTGTCCTCGTTGAGGATCAGGTCCTTGAACTTGACCTTCAGCGAGGCGCCGGGCACGACCTCGGAGACCTGCCCCTTGGAGAAGGTCACCTGCTTCTGCTGGGCGGCGCGGTAGAAGTCCTCGCCCGGCGCACCCGGGGTGCGCAGATCGGAGAACAGCACCGTGGTGTCGCAGCCCGGGTTCTGCGCCTTGAAGTACATCGCCTGCTTGATCGAGGTGGTGCAGCAGAACCCCGAGCAGTACGGCAGGTGTCCTTCCTGCTCGGAGCGCTGGCCCGCGCACTGCACGAAGGCGACGCTCCTCACTTCCTTGCCGTCGGACGGCCGCTTTATCGCGCCACCGTTGGCCGCCTTCACCAGCGCCTCGAGCTCGAGGTTGGTGACGACGTCCTTGGTCTTCCCGTAGGCGAGCTCGGGCAGCTTGTTGGCGTCGTAGGGCACGAAGCCCGACGCCTGCACGATCGCGCCGAACTGCTCGGTGGCGGTGCTGCCGGACTCCGTGCTGATGTCGACCGCGAAGCGCCCGGGCGCACCCGAGGTGCGGCCGACACGGGAGTTGAGGTGGACGGTGATCTTTGGGCTCGCCTGGATCTTCGCGATCAGCGCCTCGACGCCCGTGTCCTCGGGGTCGGCGTACGGCGAACGGGTGGGGACGCGGCGATAGAGCTGCGCGGCGTGGCCGCCGAGCGCGGCCGACTTCTCGACGATGTGCACGTCGTAGCCGGCCTCCGCCGCCTCGACGGCCGCCGTCATGCCGGTGATGCCGCCGCCGACCACCAGGATCCGGCGCACCAGGCCCTGCTCCGCGGACGGGCTGGGCTGGGCCATGAAGCGGACCTCGGCGCAGGCCATGCGCACGTAGTCGGCCGCCATCTCCTGCGTGGTCTCCTCGTTCTCCGGTGCGTCGGGCCGCAGCCAGATCACGCCCTCGCGCAGATTGCCCCGCGACATGGCGACGTCGGTGAAGTTGAAGGCCTCGACCTTCGCGCGGCGCGAGCAGGCGGCGAGCATCACGTGGGTGACGCCCTCGTTGGCGATGTCGTTGCGGATGAGCGCAACGCCCTCCTTGCTGCACAGCATCGGGTGCTGGCGGCAGAGGTTCATCTTGCCCTCGCGGGTGGCGACCTGCTCGAGCTGCTTGGTGTCGAGCCGCTCGCCGATGCCGCAGCCCGTGCAGATGTAACCAGCGAATTTCTTGTCAGCCACGGTATCAGCCCTCCATTCCGGCGGCGCGGTTCACGACCTGGATGGCGCGCAGGGTGGCGGCGGTCGCCGACTGCACCGCGCGGTTCACGTCCAGCGCGTCGGCCGAGCAGCCAGCCGCGAAGATCGCGCCGTTCTCGGCCGCGGGCTCGATGAACCCTTCCTCATTGATCACGAGCTTCACCGGGAAGCTCGACTTGTCGACCGAGGGCTCCATGCCCACTGCGAGAACGACCAGGTCGTGCTCGTCCGCATAGCGGAGGTAGCCCTCGGTGTTCACGCCGTGGATGACGGGGCTGCCGGTGGCCTTGTTCGCGACGATCGAGGCCGGCTTCGACTTGATGAACTTGACGTTCGGCTTCGCCTTGATCTTGGCGTAGAAGTCCTCGAAGCGGTCGATCGCGCGGATGTCGATGTAGTAGACGCTGACGTCGGCGTCCGGGTACGCATCCGTGACGTAGGTGGTCTGCTTCAGGCTCGCCATGCAGCAGATGCGCGAGCAGTGCAGCAGGTGGTTGTGGTCACGCGAGCCGGCGCACTGGATGAAGGCGACCTTCTTGGCCTCCTTGCCGTCGGACGGGCGGACGATCCTGCCGCCGGTCGGACCCTTGGGGTCGGCCATGCGCTCGAACTCGACGCTGCTGACCACGTTCGCCACGCGGCCGTGGCCGTAGGGCTGGATCTTCGCGGCCTCGTAGGGCTTCCAGCCGGTCGCCCAGACGACGGCGCCGGCGGGCAGGCGGATCTCCTGCTCGGTCTGGTCGAGCTCGACCGCGTCGTACTTGCAGGCGGCCTTGGCCTTGGCGCCGTCGTCGGTGCCGACGATGCGCGGGTCGATCACGTAGCGCATCGGGTGCGCCATGACGTGCGGCAGGTAGGCGCCCTTGCGCTGGGTCAGGCCGTAGTTGTACTCGTCGGCGAACTCCGCGCTGACGGCCTTGGCGCAGTCGCCACAGGCGGTGCAGTTGTCGTTGACGTGACGCGGGGCGAGCTTGACGGTGGCGACGTAGTTGCCGGCCTCGCCGTCGATCTTCGTCACCTCGGCCATCGTCAGGATGGTGAGGTTCGGGTTCATCTTGGCGCGCCGCTGGTTGATCTCCAGCCCGCAGGTCGGGTGGCACAGCTTGGGGAAGTACTTGTAGAGCTGCGACACGCGCCCGCCAACGTAGGGCCGCTTCTCGACGAGCACGACCTGCTTGCCGGTCTCGGCGGCCTCGAGGGCGGCGGTGAGGCCGCTGATGCCTCCGCCGACCACCAGGATGGTCTGGTTGGTCGCTACGACGTCCGTCATGGATAGTCCTCCGTCGCGGATTCTCGATCGGGTGGGGCCCGGCGAAACGGGCCGCCGCGCCTCAATGGAACCGAACCAATTTCCGACCAGCGAAGTAGGGCATAACCCTTTGTTGCCGGCCGTTTTTCAGGGGCGCCTACCTTACTCCGCTTGGCCGGCTGGCGGCTATATGCCGAACGGCCAAACTCAATCGAAATTTCGAATGTTCTGATAGAAGCGTTGAATGCGAGCCCGGCTTCCCCAGCAGCGACACGGTTGCCCCGCGCCCGCCATGTCGTTAGGTTCCGTGGGGTCTTCTGCAAGGAGCACCGTCGTGAGCAGCACCGCGCACACCAGGCGACCCGAGGAGTACTTCATCGAGCGCGAGCCGTACTACGAGCCCGTCGCCAACGAGATCGCGGTGTTCGAGGCCGCCTACCGCAACCGCCTGCCGGTCCTCCTCAAGGGCCCGACCGGCTGCGGCAAGACCCGCTTCATGGAGCACATGGCCTGGCGCCTGCGCCGGCCGCTGATCACCGTCTCGTGCCACGACGACCTGACGGCCTCCGACCTGGTCGGCCGTTTCCTCGTCCGCGGCGGCGAGACGGTCTGGGTCGACGGGCCCCTCACCCGGGCGGTCCGCGCCGGCGGCATCTGCTACCTCGACGAGATCGTCGAGGCGCGCAAGGACACGACGGTGGTGATCCACCCGCTCGCCGACGACCGGCGGGTGCTGCCGATCGAGAAGCTGGGCGAGCTGGTGGAGGCCGCCGACGACTTCTGCCTGGCGATCTCCTACAACCCCGGCTACCAGAGCGTGCTGAAGGACCTCAAGCAGTCCACCCGCCAGCGCTTCGTCGCGCTCGGCTTCGACTACCCCTCCCCGGAGCTCGAGCGGCGCATCGTCATCAAGGAGTCCGGCGTCGGCGAGGAGATGGCGTCGCGGCTGGTCAAGCTCGCGCAGATGACCCGCAACCTCAAGGGCAGCGGCCTGGAGGAAGGCGCGTCCACTCGCCTCCTGGTTCACGCCGGCAAGCTGATCGCGAGCGGGGTCGACCCCGTCGGCGCCTGCCAGAGCGCCGTCGCCCAGGCCGTCACCGACGACGCCGAGATGCTGGCGGCGATCCAGGAGCTGTCCTCCAGCCTGTTCTGAGGACCGCGCAGGGGATTGCTGAATGGCCCTGGCACCGCTCACCGCCGCACAGATCGAGGACCGCCTCAACCACTTCCTCGAGGTGGAGTTCACCTTCCACCACACCGACCACCTGGCCGCGGAGCTCGCCCGGCTGCCGCGCGAGGAGCAGCAGTTCGCCCTCGACTGGGTGCGCCGGATCGCCACGACCCACGTGACCCTGGCGCACGAGTTCGCACGCCGCGCCCCGGGCTTGATGGGGCGGATGGACCCGCGCGTGATCGAGGCCTGGGCGATCCAGCTCTGCGACAACTACGACCGGCTGGGACTCTACCCCGCCCTGCGCTTCGTCGAGAACGCGGACGGCTTCATGCAGTCCCGCCACGCCAACGCCGCGGACGTGCTGTTCGAGGACATTGCCGGCGTCCTCGGGAACTTCGTGCTCGGCCTGGCCGGCCGCAAGCTGAAGCTGGAGCAGGGCGAGCAGGCCTACACCGACACCGAGCGGGTGTTCCTGCCGGCGATCACCGCGGCGCTCGAGACCGCCGCCGACAACTTCAAGCTCGCGAAGGCGACCTGCGCGATGCTCTGGGCCCAGGTCCGCTTCGGCACGCTGCGGGCCGACCTGCCCGCGGCCTGCGCCCACTACCCCGACCCCGCACGGGCGCTGCGTCAGCTGCACGGCCTCGAGACCGTGCGGCTGACGGCCTGCATCGGCCGCGAGCTGCCGGGCCTGCACCGCGAGATGGAGCGGCTGCGCACGCTGCGCGGCGAGGCCCTGCCGCCGGGCTGGGGGCCGCTGACGGCGCCCCTCGCGGCGAGCAGCGCGCAGGTCGAGGACAGTCTCGGGCTGCTCGCCGCGGCGTACGCGCTGCCCGACTTCGCCCCCTGGTGCTACCAGGGCCGGCTCGAGCCGGACGCGGTCGCCGCGTGCCGGGCGGCCCGCCTGGAGAAGGAGAAGGCGCGGTTGCGCGTCAAGCTCGCCCAGCTGGCCGACGAGCTGCGGTCGCGCCGCGACGAGCAGGGCAAAGGCCGGCGGGATGGCGACAAGCCGGAGTTCGAGGCCCGCCCCGAGGACGACGAGGGCCGGCTCGACTTCGAGGTGACCCTCGACGGCCTGCCCATCGCCCCGCCCGACGACGTGAAGCAGCTGATGATCTCGGTGCACCTCGACTTCGGCGAGATCCCGCCCGAGTACCTCGTGCCGGCCGGCGACGGCGAGTACGACCCCAGCCTCTACCTCGAGCAGCCCGTCGACCCGGACGCGGTCTGGCAGGGCACGTACCACGAGGAAGGCGCGCAGTTCTACCCCGAGTGGGACCACGGCCGGCAGCACTACCGCAAGAACTGGTGCGTGATGCGCGAGAAGGAGGTGAAGCCCGTCCACGACGACTTCTACCGGCAGACGCTGGACCGGCACATCGCGCTCGTCCGGCACCTGCGCAAGAGCTTCGAGGCGATGCGCGAGGAGCCGCGGCTGCTCAAGCGCCAGATCTACGGCGACGAGGTGGACATCGACGCCCTGGTCGAGGCGCTGGCCGACGCACGCGACGGCCGCGAGATGAGCGACCGGCTGTTCGTCCGCCTGCAGCGCGCCGAGCGCAACATCGCCGTCGCCTTCATGGTGGACATGAGCGGCAGCACCCGCGGCTGGATCAACGAGGCCGAGCGGGAGGCGCTCATCCTGCTGTGCGAGGCGCTCGAGCGCCTGGGCGACCGCTACGCGATCTACGGCTTCTCCGGGATCACGCGCAAGCGCTGCGAGCTGTTCCGCGTCAAGACCTTCGACGAGCGCTACTCGGACGAGGTGCGGGCGCGGATCTCGGGGATCCGCCCGCAGGAGTACACGCGGATGGGTTTCGCGATCCGCCACCTCACCCGTCTACTCGGCGCGGTCGAGGCGCGCACGCGGGTGCTCGTCACCCTCTCCGACGGCCGGCCCGACGACTACTTCGACGTGTACCGCGGACCCTACGGCATCGAGGACACGCGGATGGCGCTGCTCGAGGCCCGGCGCGCGGGCATCCACCCCTTCTGCATCACCATCGACAAGGACGCCCGGGACTACCTGCCGCACATGTACGGGCCTGCCAACTACATCGTCATCGACGACGTGGGCAAGCTGCCGCTGAAGGTCTCCGACATCTACCGCCGCCTCACCCGGCGTTGAGCACGGGTTTCGCCCGATTGATTTTGCACCGCCCCGTTGGCACTCTGCTGGCCGCCGCGGCCTGAGCGCCGCTCGCCAACCGCACGATCAACCACCACGGGGAGAGAGACGACGATGAGATGGTCCATCATCCTGGGCGGCGCACTGCTGGCCGCGGGCACCGCGCAGGCCATGAACTACGGGCCGGGCCCGGGCCCCAGCTTCGGCTACGGTCCGGATTCCATGCAAGGCCAGCGCACCTATTACTACGGCATGCCTCGGCAGGGGCAACCGGGCGAGCAGAACCCGGCGGCCGTGCTGCGCGACGGCATGAACAAGCTCCTCGGCTTCCTGAAGCAGGAGCCCAAGCCGGATGCCGCGCGCGTCGCGAAGTTCCTGAACGACGAGATCGCGTCCTACTTCGACTTCGCGTACATGGCCCGCTCCGCGGCGGGCGGCATGTACCGGCAGATGGACGACGAGCAGCGCCAGAAGCTGGAGGCCAAGCTGCGGGAGATGTTCCTGTCGGCGATGGCGCAGCACCTCTCCGCCTACGACAAGCAGGAGATCGACTTCCTGCCGCCTCGTCGCGGCGGGCAGCGCGGCGACGAGGTCACCCTGCCGGTGGCGGTGCGGGGCGCCCAGGGCGTTCCGTCCGAGCTCGACTTCCGCCTCTACCGCAGCAACGACGGCTGGAAGGTGTTCGACGTCGTCGCCAATGGCAGCAGCGCGATCGTCTATTACCGCGACTACTTCCGCAACGCGTTCCGGCGCGGCGGGCCCGGCGGTGGACCCGGCTTCGGGCCCGGCTACGGCCCGGGGCCCGGTCCGCGGCCCTACTGACCCAAACGCAAGGGGCGCGGCCGTCGCCGGCTGCGCCCCCTGTTCTCACCGGACGCCGCGGCTTGCCGCGGCGTCATCGTTGTTGCCGGTCTAGACCTGCTCCTTCAGGACCTTGAGCGCCGTCACGCGGACGACGGTCGAGGCCGGCTTCGCGGCGATCTTCATCGCCTCCCCCGTCGCCGGGTTGCGGCCCATGCGGGCCTTGCGGGCGGGCCGCTGCACGCGGCGGATCTTCACGCCGGTGTCGGGAATGACGAACTCGCCCGACCCCTTCTTCTGGACGTGCCCGCCGATGAGCTGCCCGAGCGCGGCGAACACGCCCACGACGTCCTTCTTGGGCAGGCCGGTGGTCTCGGCGATGCTGGCAATGATCTGCGCCTTGGTCTGCTTGTCGGCGATCGGCTTCGGCTTCGGCTTTTTCGGTGCCGCCTTCGCGGCGGCTTTCTTCGCGGCCATTCGGTGGACTCCCTCGTGTGGTGTGAAACCGCGTTGAAAATAGCATAGATTGCTGCGTGCAACTCAAGCCGAGCATGCGCCGATGCCGTATTTTTTGCGGCGCAGCGCGTTCGAAGGAGCCGGAATCGTGCGCCCGTCCGCAGCAGCAGCCCTTCTCCTGACGATCACGCTGACCGCGGGCGTACCACTCGCCCCGGCGCGCGAGGTCGGCGGCATCGACATGCCGGAACAGGCGTCGGTGTCGGCCGGCGGGCCCGCGCTGCGGCTCAACGGTGCCGGCGTGCGCCGCAAGCTGTTCGTCGCCGTGTACGCGGTCGGACTCTACCTGCCCACGCCGACCCGCGATCCGGCGCAGGTCCTCGCCATGGACGGCCCGCGCCTCGTCGCAATGCGCTTCCTGCACCGCGAGGTCCCGCGGGACAAGTTGGTCGCGGCCTGGACCGAGGGCTTCGTGGCCAACCAGGACCCCGCCACCCTGGCCACGCTGCAGGCCCGGATCGACCGCTTCAACGCCCTGTTCGAGACCCTGCGCGAGGGTGACACCGTGGATCTCGCCTTCGATCCGGCTCGAAAGACGACCCGCGTGAGCATCAACGGCACCAGCCGTGGCGAGGTCCCGGGCGCCGATTTTGCGGCGGCCCTGCTGCGGATCTGGCTAGGTCCGTCGCCGGTCAGTGACGACCTCAAGGCCGCGCTGCTCGGACCCTGACGCAGCCGGCCAAGAATTGGCCGCGACAGGCTTGAGTTTCCCAACCCTGGTCCGATAACCCTACACCGACCGGACCGGGCACCCAGTCTGTGGGGCCGGCGTGGGTGTCGGTCGAGGTGCTCTGCTGGAACGAGACGCGCCACCCGCCAGGAGTCACGGACCCCCGGAAATGCCCATCAAGGCCGGCCAACGGGAATTCGCCCAGGCCAAGACGCTGGTGCCTCTGAGCACCCTGAAGGACGAGCAGCTCACGGCGCTGCTCGAGCCGGTGAGCGTCGAGCAGGCCGAGGCCGGCGGCTACCTCTTCCGAACGGGCGACACGGCGCCGCACCACGTGTACCTGCTGAGCGGTGAGGTCACGCTGCTCGCCGGCGAGAAGCCGGTCGAGCGGGTCCGCGGCGGCACCGACCCTGCCCGTTTCCCGCTGGGCCCGCAGATCCCGCGCAAGTACGCCGCGCGCGCCGTCACGAAGGCGACGTTCCTGCGGATCGACAGCAAGCGCCTCAACGACCTCCTCACCACCAAGCAGGAGATCGACTACGAGGTCGCCGAGTTCGCCGACTTCGGCGCCGAGAGCGACTGGATGGCCCAGCTGCTCGCGTCGCGCGTCATGCAGCGTCTGCCGCCCGGCAACATCCAGGGTGTCATGCGCCGGGTCGACCGCTTCGAGGTGTCGATCGGCGACCAGATCATCGAGCAGGGCACCGCCGGTGACTGGTTCTACATGATCAGCAGCGGGCGCGCGGTCGTGACCCGCGACGTTGGCGACGGCCGCCCGCCGGTCGAGCTGGCCCAGCTCGGCCCGGGCGACAGCTTCGGCGAGGAGGCGCTGCTCTCGGGCCGGCCGCGCAACTGCGGCGTGGTGATGCTCAGCGCCGGCCTGCTGCTACGCCTCAGCCGTCAGGACTTCAACGACCTCATCCGCGAGCCGGTATCACGCTTCCAGACCTATCCGAAGGCCCTGCGGCGCGTGGCGGACGGCGCCAAGTGGCTCGACGTGCGCAGCCCCGACGAGCACGCGACGGGGCACCTCCCGGATGCGATCAACCTGCCCGTGGAGCTGCTGCGCGAGCACTGCGGCACGCTGCACCCCGACTTCCACTACGTCGTCTACAGCGACACCGCCGGGCGCAGCTGCGCCGCCGCGTTCCTGCTGACGGATCGTGGCTACGACGTGAGCGTGCTGCAGGACGGGATGAGCTCGGTGCCGTCGGACCAGGTCGTCGCCGAACCGATCGGGAGGCCCGGGCCCGCCGCCCAGCCGGCCGGCAAGGCCCCGCCCGCGGCAGGCACAGCGGCACCCTCCCCGGCCAATCCCGCCGCGGCGCCGGCGCCGGCGCCCGACAACGGCAGTCGCCAGCAGGAGCTGCTCGCAACCCGCCAGCTCGTCGAGAAGGCGCGGCACCGCATCGCCAGCCTCGAGCAGGAGAAGCAGCAGGCGACCCAGCAGCTCGCCCGGGTGCAGGCGCAGCTCGAGACGCTGCGGGGCGAGGCGGAGCGCGGCGCCGCCTCGGCGGCGACCCTGCGCGAGGAGCGCGAGCGGGCCGCAGCGGAACGCGGCGTGCTCCAGGAGCAGGCTGCGCGGGACATAGGCATCCTCAACCAGCGCCTCGATGCAGTCACGGCCGAGCTCGGCCAGGTGCGCAGCGCCCTCGCCGAGGCGACGGCGGCGCGCGACGACCTCGCCGGCCAGCTGCGCGCGGCCGAGAGCGAGCGTACCCACGAGGCGGAGCGCCAGACCAAGGCGCAGCAGTCGCTCGCCGAGCTGCAGGCGGCGCAGACCGCGCTGCGGGCCGAGCGCGATCGCGTGGTGGTCGAGCTGCAGGGCCGCCTGGACGAGCAGCGCAGCGCACGGGACGCCCTGTCCGAGCAGCTGGCGGCGCTGACGGCACGCAACGCCGACGCCGTTCGCGGGCTGGAGGGCCGGCTGGCCGAGCAGGTGGCGGAGCGCCGGCGCCTCGAATCGGCGATCGCCGACCTGCAGCAGGGCCGGGCGCAGGCGCAGTCGGTCGCCGCCAATGCCGACGAGGCGGCGGGGCAGCTGCGGACCGAGCTGCTCGCGCTGAACGGCCGCATCGACGCGTTGCAGGGCGAGCGCGAGCGCCTCGCCGCAGAGCTGGCGGCACAGCGGGCCGAGAGCGACCGGACGCTGCGCGCCGCCCAGGCTGCCGAGCAGGAGGCGCTCGCGCAGGGGCGGGCGACCCTGCAGCAGGCCCAGGACGCGGCCCGAGCCGACATCGAGCGCCTCACCGCCGAGCTGACGGAGGCTCGGGGCGCGCTTGCCGCCGCGAGCCAGCGGATCGCCACCGTCGAAGCGGACCGCCTAGGCCTGAACGACGAGCTGGCAGCGCGGCAGGCCCAGGCGGAGTCCCACGCCAGGGACCTCGAGCAGCGGCTGACCGTGCTGCAGGCCGACCGCGACCGGATCACCGCCGACCTCGCGACGCTGCGCGCCGAGGCGGCGCAGGGCGAGGCGGACCTGCGCGCCCGGATCGCCGCGCTCGAGCAGGAGCGGGACGCCGTCACCGCGGCCCGCGACGCGGTGGGCGAGGACCTCGCCGGGCTGCGACAGGACGCGGCGCAGGCCAGGGCGGCGCTCGAGGGGCGCATCGCGCAGCTCGAGATCGAGCGGGATGCGGCTGCCGCCGATCGCGATGGGACCTCTGCCCGCCTCGCCGAGCTGGCGCGCGAGCGGGACGGCGTCGCGGCGGACCGCGACGGCATCGCGGCACGCCTCGCAGAGCTGGAGGCCGAGACGGCCCGCGCCGAGTCGGAGCTGCGCGCCCGGCTGGCCGGCATCGAGCAGGAGCGCGACGGCCTGTTGGCCGAACGCGACGCCGTCGCATCCGACCTCGCGACCCTGCGCGCCCAGGCGACTCAGGACGAGACCGAGCTCCGCGACAGCATCGCCTCCCTGACGGCGGAGCGGGAGCGACTGCAGGCACAGATCGCCGACCGGCAGCGACAGCATGCGGCCGAGGCGGCGGAGCTGGCCGCGCGCGTAGCCGCGCACGAGGCCGAGCAGGCCCGCCTCGCCGCCGAGCTGGTCGATCGATCGGCGCGGTTCGAGGACGTGATCCGCGATCTCGACGCCCGACTCGCCGAGACCGGCGCACAACGCGACGCGCTCGGCAGCGAGCTCGACTCGGTCCGGGCGGACCGCGAGCGCGAGGCGGCCGAGGCGGCGGCGCAGGCGCAGGCGCTCGCCGAGGCCCGCGCTGGCGCAGAGGCCCTGCAGGATCGGCTCGGCATCCTGCAGATCGAGCGCGACTCGCTGACCGAGACGGTCACGACCCTTCGCGACAAGAGCAAGGCGCGCACCCGCGAGTTGCTCGACCGCCTCCAGGCCGAAGAGGCCGAGCGCGCCGGCCTGAGCGCGTCGCTGGCCGCCCTGCAACAGTCGGCCGCCGAGGCCGAGGCCGGGGCCGCGACGGCACTGGCGGCCGTCGAGGCAGCGCTCGCCGAGGCGCGCGACGAAGCGGGGCAGCTGTCGCGCGCAGGCGAGGCACTCCGGGCCGAGAAATCCGCGATCGAGACCGCACTGGCGCAGGCGCGTGACGAGGCAGCGCAGCTTGCACGGGCAGGCGAGGCGCTCCGCGAGGAGAAGTCCGAGACCGAAGCCGCGCTCGCGCAGGCGCGTAAAGCATCGGAGGACCTCGCCCGAGACGCGCAGGCCCTGGAGGCGGAGAAAGCGGCACTGGAGTCGCAGCTCGCCCAGCAGGCGACGGATCACGGGCGCGCCGTGGCGGCACTGGAGGCCGCCATCGCGGAGCAGCTGCAGGCGCGCGAGGCGGTGCAGGCGAAGATCGCCGCGCTGCAGGCCGCGAGCGAGAAGGAACGGCGCGAGCTGGCCGGTCGTCTGGCAGACCTCGGCGCCGAGCGCGACCAGGTGCAGAGCGAGATCGAACGGCTCCAGGCGATGCACGCCGCGGCCACGGCCGAGCTGACGGCCGCCCGCGACGCTCTGCAGGGCGAGCTCGACGCGCTGCACGCGACCCACGCCGCCGTTACCACGGATCTCACCATCGGGCGGGACCGTCTCCAGGCCGAGCTCGACGCCCTACACGCGCGGCACGACGCACTCGCGGCAGAGGCCGACACACTGCGCGGACAGCTTGCGGACGCGTGGGCCGAGGCGACGAGCCTCCAGGAGAATCTCGAGGCCCTTCGCGCCGCACATGCCGCCGAATCCCGGGCCCTCGAAGACCTGCGTGTCGAGTCGGCGCGGTCGGTCGCGGTGCTGCAGGGCGAGCTCGACGCAACGCGCCAGCAGGCGGCGACGCTGCGTGACGAGCTTCAGGCGGCGCGCGACGGCGGCGCCGAGACCGCCCGCACCCTCGAGGCGGAGCGCGCCCAGAGCGCGACCGAGCTGCAGGGCCTTCGGCGCGAGCTGGACGGCGCCCGCGAGCAGACCGCCGCGCTGCGCGCCGAGCTCGACGGCACCGGCTCGGAGGCGTCGGCGCTCGCCGAGCGCCTCGCGGCAGTGGACACCGAACGCAACGCCCTCGCGACGCAGCTCGAGGCGGCCCGCAACGACCATCAGAAGGCGACGGCCGCACTGGACGCGGCAGGCCGCGCCCACGAGGCCGAGCGGCGCACGCGCGACGCCGCACTGGCCGAGCAGGCGGCGGGCGTCGCCCGGCTGCAGGAAGAGCTGGCGAAGGGCCGCGACGCTCACGAGCAGGCGCTGCGCGAGCGCGACGCGGCGGCCGCGGAGCAGGCAGTGGCTCTGCAGCGACTGGAGGCCGAGCTCGCGCAGGCCCGCGAGGCGGAGGCGAAGACCGCCGGCGAGCGCGACGCTGCGGCAGACGAGCACGAAGCGACGCAGCAACGCCTGGCAGCCGAGTTGGCGCAGGCACGGGACGCGCACGAACGCCTGAGCCGCGAGCAGGAGGCGACAAGGGCCGAGCAGGCTGCGGCGTTGGAAGCGCTCGAGGCCCGACTGGCGCAGGCCGAGCAGGCGCTCGCGCTCGCCCTCGGGGAGCGGGACGGCTTCGCGGCCGAGCACGCCGCTGAACTGGAGCGCCTCCGCACCGAGCTGGCACAGGCCCGCGGCGCCCACGAGCGGGCCCTGGGCGAGCGCGACGACCGTGCAGCCGAGCAGTCGGCCGTCCTCGAGCGGCTGCAGTCGGAGCTGGAATCGGCCGCAAGGACCCTTCGCGAACTGGAGTCGCGCCTCGCCGCGGAACAGGCCGAGCGCAGCCGGCTGGAGGCGGAGCGTGCGGCCTTGGCGGAAGCGCGCGACCTGGCGCAGAGCGGCGCCTCCGCGGTCGAGGAGGCCCTGGCAGTGGCTCGTGGCGAGGTCTCTGTCCTCGGCCAGCGCCTCGAGACCGCGGAGCGCGAGCGCGAGCGGATCGCGGCGGAGCTCGAGGCCCGCCTCGCCGCGAGCGAGCAGTCGCGCCAGCAGGCCGAGTCCGCCCTCGCCGAGCTGCGGCACACGCAGGAGGTGGCGCAGGGTGGCCTGTCCGCGCTCGAGGAGGCCCTGGGCAAGGCGCGCGAGGAAGGGCGCCAGGCGCAACAGGCCCTGGCTAGCCTCGAGGCCTCGCACGCGGCGCGGGGAACCGAGCTCGAGTCGCTGCGGGCCGAAGGGACGCAGCGCGTCGGCGATCTCGAGGCGGAGCGTGACCGGCTCGCCGAGGAACGGCAGCGGCTGCTCGTCGCGCTCGACGAGCAGCGGGCGTCGGACACGGACGCGCAGGCCGAGGCGTCGGCGCGGCTCGACGCCCTGCGGGCGGAGCTTGCGGCCGCCCGCGACGAGGCCGCCCGGCTCGCAGCGGAGCGCGACGCCCTGTCCGGCGCGCGCGACGGCGTGGTGGCGGAGCTGGGGACGCTGCGCCAGAATGCCATTCGGGAAGAAGAAGCACTGCGGCAGCGGCTTGCTGAGCTCGAGGGCTCGCGCGGCGAGCTCGACCAGGAGCTGGTGGACCTGCGCGCGCGTGCCGACGAGGCGGCGCAGGGGCTCGCGGCGCGCGATACCGAGGCGAGGAACCTGGCCAGTCAGCTCGACAGTCTCAGGCTCGACCGTGAGGCGTCCGAGGCGGATGCCGCGGCGGCCGTGGCTGCGCTCGACGCGACGCGCAAGGAAGCCGAGACACTGCGCGCCGAGGTGGCCGCCCTCGAGGCCGACCGTGACGCCCTGGCGGCGGCCTTCGAGATGCTGCGCACCCGGATCTCCGCCCAGGACGGCGCGGCGGCCGGACAGGAGACGGAGCGGCACTCCGAGCGCCTCGCCCGCGAGGCTGCGGAGGAGCGCGTCGGCCAGCTCAGCCAGGAGGTGCGGGAGCTGCGGTCGAGCGCGGAGAACCTGCAGAGCCAGAAACGCGCACTGCGCGAGCAGCTCGAGGACGTGATCGGGCAGCTGCGCGAGGCGACGCTCAACCACCGCAACGAGCGGGAGCAGCTCGAGACCGAGCTCGAGGAGATTCGCACGCGCAGCCGGCCCTCCTCGCGCGAGCCGGTCACCATCACCTGGGAGGGCTCGGACGTCGAGCTGCGCGCCCAGGTCAACGAGCTGCGCAACGAGCTCGAGCAGACCCGCTACGCGCGCGACCAGGCGCGCCGCGAGGCGCAGGCGCTGGCGGCGGAGGCGAACGAGCTGCGGCAGGTCATGGAGACCTACGTTCGGCAGCTCGAGCCGATGCTGCAGGGGCGCGGCGACGAGCTGGAGGCGCTGCGCACCGAGCTGACCATGGTGCGTGACCAGGCCAGCCGCGACGTCACCCACATGCGGTCAGAGGTCGAGCGGTTGCGCCACGCCCTCGCCGGTGCCCAGCAGGTCGACAGCACGAGCGTGCTCGCCCAGGAGGCGCAGCGGCAGGACCTCGCCGGCCTGCGCCGCGCCCTCGGCGAGCGCCAGCGTGAGCTGCGCGAGGCCGACGAGGCGCGGCACACGCTCGAGGATTCGCTCGAGGACGCGCACCGCGAGATCGACAACCTGCGGCGCGAGCTGACCCGGCTGCGCGGCGGCAACGGCGCGCTGAGCGGCGGGGAGCCGGCGGGCGCGAAGCCGACCGGCGGCGAGCCGCCACCCGGCGGCGAGTCCGAGCCGACGAAGCCCGGATCGCGCCTGCGCAACATCTTCCGAGGCGGCCTCCCCGGCTGACCCCGCGCCCACCGTGCGCATCCTCGGCGTCGGCATCGCAACCCTCGACGTCGTCAGCGTCGTCGACAGCTACCCCGCCGAGGACACCGAGGTGCGCGCGCTCGAGCGCCGGCACCGCCGCGGCGGCAACTGCACGAACTCGCTGGCCGTGCTCGCCCAGCTCGGCCACGAGGTCAGCTGGGTCGGCACAGTGGCCGACGACGCCGACAGCCGGCTGCTGCTCGCCGCCGCGGCCCGCGAGCGCATCGACACGAACTTGCGCATCACCTGCACGGGTGCGCGCACGCCCGTCTCGCACGTGGTCCTGAGCCGCGCGACCGGCAGCCGGACGATCGTGCACCACCGCGATCTGCCGGAGCTGGCGGCCGAGGCCTTCGCGGGCGTGCCGCTCCGGGGCTTCGACTGGGTGCACTTCGAGGGGCGCAACGTCGCGGCGCTCGGCGCCATGCTCGAACGGGTGCGCGACTTCGGGACACGCTGTTCCCTGGAGGTCGAGAAGCCCCGCGAGGGCATCGAGTCCCTGTTCGGGGCTCCGGACCTGCTCCTGTTCTCGCGGGACTACGCCCGGCACCGCGGCTTCGCCGCCGCGGGGCCCTTCCTGCGAGCGATCCCCCGGCGGCCCGGCCAGGTGCTGTTCTGCGCCTGGGGGGCGGACGGGGCGTGGGCGATCGACGAAGCGGGCGCAGTGCACCACAGCCCGGCGTTTCCGCCGCCCCGGGTGGTCGACACCCTCGGTGCGGGCGACGCGCTCAACGCCGCCTGCATCGACGGCGCGCTGCGGGGCCTCACCGTCGGCGCCACCCTGCGCGAGGCCTGTCGGCTCGCCGGCAGGAAATGTGGGCTGGCGGGGCTGGACGACCTCGGGCGGCCGGCGGGCTCGGAGCTCGTGCTCTGCCGCCTGGAAGAGCTGGGCGACCCGGGGTCGCGGGGACTGCTGGTGCCCCTGTCAGGCGGCGCCGACCTCGCCTGCTTCGTGGTGCGGCGGGGCAACTGCGCGTTCGCCTATCGCAATGCCTGCCCGCACACCGGCGCGCCGCTGGAGTGGCGCGCGCATCAGTTCCTCGACGCGGAGGGCGCCTTCGTCCAGTGCGCGCTGCACGGCGCGCTGTTCACACCGGAGGACGGCCGCTGCATGCACGGGCCCTGCGCGGGGGAGGGGCTGGAGCCGGTGCCTGTCACCGTGCGCGACGGCTGGTTGACGTGGACGGTGCCGGCCGAGAGGACGACCTCGCGGGGCAGCTGACGCGGCGCAGGCGCGGTAGCGACCGTCAGCGGGCAGAGGCAGGTGGCCGCGCCCGGGGCGTAGAGGGGGAGAGGTCGCGGGACGGGCTCGTGCGACGCGGACGAGCTCGCGATCACCTCGCCGCTGTCCATGTCATAGAGTGTCCACATCGCCCGACTCCCGGCGGCCTCGGCGCGCGCCGCCTGCCCTACCGTTGTCGGCGGCGGGTAGCGCCGCTTGAGCGGCGTGCTATGGTCGGGGCCTTCGAGAACGTCACGCCGCCCACGGCACGAGCCCGCATCCGACCCATGGAGCTGACCGGTGACCTGCTGACCCTCGGCGCGCGCGTCGCGTTCTGGGTCGCGCACCTGCTCGCCCTGGCGCTCGCGGTCTCGCTGGCGCCCTGGCGGCAACTGCGCGAGGGCCCGCGTCTGCACCTGCTGGCCGGCGCGGTGGTCGGCCTCATGATCCTCTGGGCCATGCGCACCGCCGTGCTCCCCGGCCTCGAGTTCCACCTGCTCGGCATGACGACGGTCACGCTCATGCTCGGCTGGTCGTTCGCGGTGCTGGCCGGCTCGATCGCGCTGGTCGGCGTGGCGCTCGCGGGCCTGAGCGGCTGGAGCGGCCTGCCGGTGAACGCCATGCTCGACGTCCTGGTCCCGGCGACGCTCACCCAAAGCCTGCTGGTCATCGTGCGCTCTGCGCTGCCGAAGCACTTCTTCGTCTACGTGTTCGTCAACGCCTTCGTCGCCGGCGGCATCGCCGTGCTGGCGGCCGGCTATCTCGCCGTCTGGGTGCTCGTCGGGGCCGACGCCTTGCGCCTCGACGACCTTCGCCAGGGCTTCCTGCCGTTCCTGCCGCTCATGCTGTTCCCCGAGGCCTTCCTGAACGGCTTCCTCATGTCGGTGATGGTCAGTCTGCGGCCGGAGTGGGTCTGCTCGTTCCGCGACGAGGAGTACCTGCACGGCAAGTAGCCGCTGGTAAACTGCGCGCGCGCCGCACGCCGCGGCCGGGACGGGACGTCGTCGATGGGTTGGTGGGGCAAGCTGGTCGGTGGCGCCTTCGGCTTCGCGCTGGGCGGCCCGCTGGGCGCGCTCCTGGGCGCTGCACTCGGCCACGGCTTCGACCGCGGGCTGAAGGAGACTGCCGGGCCGACCCTCGCTCCGGGCGATCGCGAGCGCGTCCAGACGGCCTTCTTCGCCGCGACCTTCGCCGTGATGGGGCGCATAGCCAAGGCAGACGGCCGGGTCAGCCCGGACGAGATCCGCCTCGCCGAGGCGGTGATGACCGAGATGGACCTCACCGCCGAGCTGCGCCGCACGGCGATCGACCTGTTCAACCAGGGCAAGCAGCCCGGGTTCGACCTGGATGCGGTCCTGGACCAGTTCCGGCGCGAGTGCCATCGCCGGCACACCCTGATCCAGATGTTCGTCGAGATCCAGGTCCAGGCGGCCTTCGCGGACCGCACCATGGATCCGGCCGAGCGGGCGGTGCTGCTGCACATCTGCCACCACCTCGGCGTGCCCGAGCTCGTGTTCCGGCGCATCGTCGAGCGGATTCGCGCGGAGCTGCACTTCGCCGGCAGGGAGGGCGAAGGCGCCGCAGCAGCCGATCGCGGCACGCTCGCCGACGCCTACGCCCTGCTCGGCGTGACAGAGCGGGACGATCCGGAGCAGATCAAGAAGGCATACCGCCGGCTCATGAGCCAGCACCACCCGGACAAGCTGGTCTCCAAGGGTCTGCCCGAGGAGATGATGCGGCTCGCCGCCCAGAAGACCCGGGAGATCCGCCAGGCCTACGAGCAGGTACGCGCGGCCCGCGGGTTCTGACGCGCACCGGGAGATCGGATGAGCGAGCTCGCGCTGCTGGCCCTGGGCTGGGCCGCCTACTTCGCCCTGCACTCGGCGCTCGCCTCGCTGGCGGTGAAGCGAGCCGTCGCCGCGCGCTGGCCCCGGTTCGTACCGGCCTACCGGCTGGCCTTCAACGCGCTCGCCCTGCTGCTCGTCCTCCCGCTGCTCGCATGGACCCTGACCCATCCCGGCCCCGAGCTGTGGCGCTGGAGCGGCGGTTGGCGCTGGGTGGCCGACGGCAGCGCCGCCCTCGCTCTGATCGGGGTGACCTGGACGCTGCGCGACTACGACGGCAGCGAGTTCCTCGGCCTGCGACAGTGGCGGGATCGCGAGCAGCGCATCGAGGACCAGGAGAGTTTCCACCTCTCGACGCTGCACCGCTTCGTCCGCCACCCGTGGTACAGCCTGGGCCTGGTGCTGCTGTGGACGCGGGACATGGACGCGGCGCGGCTGGTGGCCGCATCGCTGGCGACGGGTTATGTCGTGCTCGGGTCTTGGCTGGAGGAGCGCAAGCTGCTCGTCTACCACGGCGAGCGGTACCGCAGGTACCGCCAGCGGGTGCCGGCGCTGGTCCCTCGGCCCTGGCGCTGGCTCGACGCCGAGTCGGCCGCGCGCCTGCGCAGCTCACCGCGCGATCGGTCCTGAGGATTCGGGCCAAGTCCCCCGCGGGGGTGGGGCAGGAACGAGGCCCCGGTGCCGGCCGGCACCGGGGCCTCGCCGCTCAGCGGCGGTAGGCGGGATCGTCGTAACCGCCGTAGGGACCCGGACCGTAGCCGGGACCCCAGCCGTAACCCGGATAGCCACCCTGCGGCTCCATGCGCGGATAGCCCCAGCCGGGCGCGGTGGCGGGCGGACCGCCCCAGGGCGCGGCCTCGGGCGGTACCGGCTGCTCGGAACCGAAGATCTGCGGCTCGGGCAGCTGGTCGATGGCGCGATCGAGACGCTGGCTCATCCGCCGGCGCTGCTCCGCCATCCAGGCCTCGCGCACCCGCGCCATCTCGGCCTCACGCCACTGCATCTCCTCCGCCGAGGGCACCGCCTGCTCGGCCGCAGGCGCGCTGCCGGCCGCCGGCGCCGCTGCGCGGGGTGCCGCGCGCTCGCGCTGCGCCGCCTGTTCCTGCGCCGCCTTGCGCTGCGCCTCCATCGCCTGCTGACGCTGCTCCATCTGCTGCCGGTACTGCGCCTGCCGGGCCTCGAACTCCGCCTGGCGCTTCGCCTGCTCGGCCTGACGCGCCGCGTCGTCGGGCGGGGCGGCCTGAGTCGGGGCCTCGCGCCTCTGCATCTGCTGCTCGGCGGCCTGCCGACGCTGCTCCATCTCCTGCCTCTGCTGGTCCTGCCGCTGCTGCATCTCCGCCTGACGCTTCGCCTGCTCCGCCTGACGCTGGGCGGCCTCTGCCTGGCGCTGTGCCTCGTCGGCCTGACGGCGGGCCTGGTCGACCTGCTGCTGTACGTTCGTGGCCGGGGCGGCGGCCTGCGGCGCAGCGGGCGCGGCCGCACGAGCGGCCTCGATCTCGCGCTGCATCGCGGCGCGCCGCTCTTCCGCCTCCTTGCGCATGGCCTCGTGGCGTGCCGCGACCTCGGCCGGCGTGGTGATCACATCGGGTGCCGCGACCGGCGCGGGCGGTGCCAGGGCCGGGTCGGCGGGCGGAGCGATCGGGGCCATCGGCAGGGGCATCGCCATGACCGGCGGTGCCTCGAGCATCGGCGGCGGCAACGGCTGCGCTGCCGGCAGCGGGTTGGATTCGATGGGGGCACTGTACGCGGGGGCGCAGACGAGCGCGCCCAAGGCCAGGGCAACGGCCTTCGGGGTGAAGGGCATGACGATCCTCCAGGGGTTGGGATACGGCCGACCGCCAGGGGCCGGCCGGGCGCGCCAAGTGTAGCAGCGCACCTGTTCCGGGGATCGGCGCGTTCAGCCGGCGACCGGCTCGAGCCTCACCGGATCCTGCGGCCGCGCCCGCAGAACGGGCCAGCCGAGCTTCCAGGCCGACTTGCGGGTGTGCAGTGGCCGCTGTCGCCCGGCCGCCATCGGCACCGGGGTCTGCTGCTTTCTCGTGCTCATCTTGTCGATCCCTCCGTTTGCCTTATCGACAAGCATCGCAGACGAAAGTTGCAGAATTGCGAAACCCCGGCCGCGTGGTCTCACCCCCCCGCAGGGGCCTTGCGCCTGATCCCGAGCTTCTTCATCCGCGAGCGCAGGGTGCTCTCCGGCACGCCGAGCAAGCGCGCCGCCCCCGCGGGCCCGGCCACCGCCCAGCCAGTGCGCTCGAGGATGCGGCGGATGTGCCGGGCCTCGGCGTCGGCGAGGGTCAGGGGCTCGTCGTCCGGCGCCCCCGTGACGGCGCGGGACGGCCGGTGCGGCGCCCCCGAGGTCACGAGGGACGGCGGGATGTCCACCACCGGGCCGCTCGCGAGGATCGCGGCACGCTCGATCACGTTCTGCAGCTCGCGGATGTTGCCGGGCCAGTCGTAGGACTGGATCAGGCGCACCGCCGCCGGCGTCAGCCCCTTCAGCTCCTTGCCGAGGGCGCGGGCCTGGTCGGCCAGGAACCTGTCCGCCAGCAGCGGGATGTCGTCGCGGCGCTCGCGCAGCGGCGGCAGCGTGATGGGAAAGACGTTGAGCCGGTAATAGAGATCGAGCCTGAAGCCGCCGCCCTCCACCAGCCCCGCGAGGTCCCGGTTGGTGGCCGCGATGACGCGCACGTCGATGCGGATCGGCGACTCGCTCCCCACCCGGCTCAGCTCCTGCTCCTGTAGCACCCGCAGCAGCTTGACCTGCGCATCGGGGGGCAGGTCACCGACCTCGTCGAGGAAGATCGTGCCGCCGTCGGCCAGCTCGAAGAAGCCGGCGCGCTGTCGCAGGGCCCCCGTGAAGGCCCCCTTCTCGTGGCCGAAGAGCTCCGATTCGATGAGCGTCGGGCTGATCGCCCCACAGTTCACCTTGATGAGCGGGTGCTCGCGACGGGGGCTCGCGTCGTGCAGCGCGCGCGCGATCGCCTCTTTCCCGGTGCCGGACTCGCCCTGCAGCAGCACGGAGCTCTTGGTCGGCGCGACGCGGCGGACCTGCTCCAGCACGGCGAGCAGGGCCTGGCTCTGCCCGACGATCTCGCCGAACTGGCGGTCGGCGCGGATCTCGGCACGCAGGTAGGCGTTCTCGGCCGCGAGGCGCTCCTTCAGGCGCTCGACCTCCGCCAGGGCATCGTGCAGCGCCTGCTCCTGGCGCTTGCGCTCGCTGATGTCGCGCAGCGCGAGCACCGCCCCCTGCACCGAGTCGCCGCGGCGGATCGGGGCGCTGGTCAGGGCAACCGGCACCGGCGCGGCGCCGCGCCGCTGCAGCAGCAGGGTGTCGGAGCGGACCGTCTCGCCGCGAACCAGGCTCGCGAAGACCGGCGTCGCGCGCTCCGGCAGGGCACGGCCATCGGCACCGAGCAGCAGGCCGTGGCCATAGCGCGCCTGACCGAGCAGCACCTGCTCCGCCTGGCCGGTGAGCTGGCAGGCCGCCGGGTTGGCGAAGCTGACTCGACCCTCGTGGTCGAACCCGCAGATGCCTTCTGCGACGGCCTCGAGGATCTGCTGGTTGGCCGCCGCCAGCTGGCGGTTCCGCTCGGCCAGCTCGGCCTTGAGCTGCTGGAGGGTCAGGTGGATCTGGACGCGGGCGAGGACCTCCTGAGGCTGGAACGGCTTGGCGATGTAATCGACCGCGCCGACCGACAGCCCCTGGACCTTGTCGCGCGCGTCGTCGAGCGCCGAGAGGAAGACGACCGCCGCGTCGGCGCAGGCGGGATCCGCCTTGAGCCGCCGGCAGGTCTCGAAGCCGTCGATGCCCGGCATCATGACGTCGAGGAGGACGAGCGTCGGCCGGTGCTGGCGTGCCTGCGCCAGGGCCTCCTCGCCACTGCGCGCCAGGCGCAGCTCCGCGCCGAGGCGCTTGAGGGTCGCCTTCAGCAGCTGGAGATTGGTGGGGTCGTCGTCGACCAGGAGGATCGACGGCAACGGGTCGACGGCCATGGTGGCACCCGCATCACGAACGTCACCCGATCATACGGCACGGCCCGCGTGCGGGCGTGGGGCCGGGCGTCTCAGTCGTCGGGCCGGGCGCGGTCCGCCGGCTTCTTCGCCGCCTCCGTGGTACAGGCCGTGACCGGCAGCGACAGCAGGGACACGACGCCCGACGCGACGAGCACCCCGACCACCAGCCGGGCATCGATCTCGAGCCCGATCAGCGGCGCGCCGATGCCGAGGAAGACCGCCAGGACCCAGAGCCCGAGCGCGGCGAAACCGAGCACGCCGATCGGTGGGTTCGGCCGCCTCGCGGGCACCCCGCCCTCGGCCCACTTGATCCCGTCGCGCACCGTCTCTGTCTTCGCGTTCATGATCGCCTCGTCGTCCGTCGGGACCGCCGGTTGGGGGCCCGCATCGCTGCGCAAGACCTGTACAACACCCGTGCCAACGCCGGTGGGCCTCGCCTGGCCCGGCAAATCATCGACATGGCGCGGCGGCTGCCGTCGGGCCTCGCTGGTCGTTCGCGACATTTCGCGTCTCCCCTGCCGCATCCCTGTCACCGCCCCAAGCCTCTCGCAGTCGGTTACATCGCTCTGGTCGGCGCCCGCGGCCGAAAATAAAGGCGCCGCAGAAAGAGACGCCCCCGTTTCCGGGGGCGAGTGCGAACCAGTGCACAGCGGAGGATTTGCGAGACCCGGCCCCGCCGGTGGCGGGAAGATCGGGTGCCATCTGCTAAGCAGCCTTCGGGCCAACGGCCCGGTGATCCGCAACTCTCTGTATTCTCTAGCGATCAGAGTGGCGCCGGAGACGCCGGGCAGTCGGACCCGGGGCCGATTCGCGACATGTCGCGACACTCGCGATATTTCGCGCCGCACGGCCGGCCTGGCGGCCGTTAGAATCCCCGCATCGGGGCAGGAGGAGAGCCATGGGCGGAACGATCTCGATCGCCGACCTGATGACCACCAGCGGCGTCGGCTTCGGGACCAGCGGGGCGCGCGGCCTCGCGGCGGCCATGACGGACCGGGTGTGCTACGCGTACACCGCCGCCTTCCTGCGACACCTCGCGGACCTCGGCGAGATCCGCCCGGGCGGCCGCGTCGCGCTGGCAGGCGACCTGCGGCCCAGCACGCCGCGCATCCTGGCAGCCTGCGCCGCCGCGATCGACGACGGCGGCTACGCCCCGGTGAACTGCGGCGCCATCCCGACGCCCGCCGTCGCCAACTGGGGGCTGCGCGAGGGCATCGCGAGCCTGATGGTGACGGGGAGCCACATCCCGGACGACCGCAACGGCATCAAGTTCTACCGGCCGGCCGGGGAGATCCTAAAGGCAGACGAGGCCGCCATCCGCGGCCAGTCGGTCGGACTTCCGGGCGGACGGTTCACCAGTGACGGCGTGCTCCTGCACCCGTCACTGCCAGTGGCGAGCCAGGTCGCGTACAGGGCCTACGTGCACCGCTACCTCGACTTCTTCCCGCCCGCCTGCCTCGCGGGCCGGCGCGTCGGCGTCTACGAGCATTCGACCGTCGCGCGCGAGGCGTTCGGCGAGGTTCTCGGCGCGCTCGGGGCCGAGGTGATACCGCTGGGTCGGGCGGAGCGCTTCGTCCCGGTCGACACCGAGGCCATCCGCGTCGAGGACGTCGCCCTCGCCCGCCGCTGGGCGGCGGAGATCGGCTTCGACGCGATCGTGTCGGCCGACGGCGACGGCGACCGGCCGCTGGTCGGCGACGAGCGTGGTGCCTGGCTGCGCGGCGACGTGGTGGGGATCCTCACCGCCCGCTACCTCGGCGCGGACAGCGCCGTCACGCCGGTGTCGAGCAATACGGCGCTGGAGCGAACCGGCTGGTTCGCGAGGACGGTCCGCACCCGCATCGGCTCACCCTTCGTCATCGCGGGCATGCAGCAGGCGCAGGGGCGCTGCGTCGTCGGTTACGAGGCCAACGGCGGCTTCCTCACCCAGTCGGATGTCGTGCGCGACGGCCGCCGGCTGCCCGCACTCCCGACCCGCGACGCCCTCGTCGTCGCCCTGGGCGTGCTGGGACTGGCCGCGGAGCGCGGAGTGCCGGTTTCGGGCCTGGCGGCCCTGCTGCCGCCCCGCTTCACGGCGAGCGATCGGCTGAAGGACTTCCCCACTCAGCTCGCGCAGGAGCGGATCGCTGGACTCTCCGCCGGGGGCGCGGCAGCGATCGAGGCCGCCTTTCCGCACCTCGGCCCCGTGCGGGAGACCGACGAGACGGACGGCCTGCGGATCGGCTTCGCGGATGGCGGCATCGTCCACCTCCGCCCGTCCGGCAACGCCCCGGAGCTGCGCTGCTACGTGGAGGCGGACTCGGAGGCGCGCGCCGCTGCCCTGCTGCAGCGCTGCCTCGCCGACCTCGAGCGCTGGCGCTGACCGGCTGCGCCCAGAAAAAAGGCCTGCCCGGGGAGGGAGCAGGCCCGCGGCGCCAGTCGGGCGCGCAAGGAGAGGATCGAAGACGCCGCACCTGTCACGCTGAATGACGAGCGCGGGACTTGCGAGGAGGGTAACGGCCGCGCTGCGCCGGCCTTGAGCAGAGATCAGCCCGGCGGCGAGGGCGCACCCGAGCGGAGGCTGTTGAGCTCGCCGAGCCGGTCGATGAGCCCGTCGAGACCGGCCTGGCGGATCTCCTGCTCGAAGCTGGTGCGGTACGTGGACGCGAAGCTGATCCCCTCGATGACCACGTCGTAGACGCGCCAGCGACCGCCCTCGCGGTACATGCGGTAGTCCACGGGCGCCGGCGGGGCCCCCGGGCGCAGGACCTCCGTGCGGACGAGCGCGTCCTCGGCGTCCGGCGCGATGCGCTGCGGGGGATAACGGATCTCCAGGGCCTCGAGCTCGAGCAGGCCGGTGGCGTAGGTCCGCACCAGCAGGCGCTCGAACTCGGTGATGAAGCGCGCGCGCTGGGCGGGCGTCGCGGCCCGCCAGGCGCGGCCTACCGCGAGGGCCGAGAGGCGCGCGAAATCGACGTGCGGCACCAGGCGCTCGCGCACCAGCGCCTGGAGGCGCGCCGGCTCCGCCCGCAGGGCGCTGCGCTCCACGCTCACGGCGGCAAGCAGTGCGTCGGCGGTCTCCTTGAGCAGGCGTTGCGGTGGCGCGAGCTCGTCCGCGGCCCAGGCGACGGCCCAGGACCACAGCAGCGCCGCCACGACGAGACGCCGCATCAGTGTGCCCGGTGATCGGGCAGCCACTGCCCGGCGTGCTCGTCGATCCAGTCGCGCAGCCAGTGCGTCGGCCGCGCGCCGCTGAACCGACCGATCTCCTCGCCTGCGTGGAACAGGAGCACGGTGGGGAAGCCGCGCAGCCGGTAGTGCCCCGCGAGGCGCATGTTCTCGCCCTCGTCCACCTCGACCTTGGCCAGGAGCACGGCGCCGCCGAGCTCCTCGACCACCTTGTCGAGGTGGGGCGCGAGGGCATGGCACGGCGAGCACCAGTCCGCCCAGAAGTCGACGAGGATCGGGCGCGCCTTCGACGCCTCGAGCACCCGCTCGCGAAAGTCGGGCTCGTCCACGGCGAAGGTGTAGGGATGGGGATGCGGCGTCTTCACGGCGTGCCATTCTACCGGCCCGCCGGTCGGTTAGCGCGGGGCTCGGATGCCGGTCGGCCCGTCGGTGAGGCCGCCGCGCTGCAGCCCCGCCGGCCGCGTTTGCCGCTGCCCAACCCAGCCGATAGCATGCGGGCTCCGCCTGCCGCGCCGCCCGGACGCCAGAGATGCCACGCCGCCTCCGCATCGCCACCCGCAAGTCCCCGCTCGCCCTCTGGCAGGCCGAGCACGTCGCCGCGGCACTGCACGCCGCGCACCCGGGGCTCGTCGTCGAGATCGTGGGCATGAGCACCCAGGGGGACAAGATCCTCGACACGCCGCTCGCCAAAATCGGCGGCAAGGGCCTGTTCGTGAAGGAGCTGGAGCAGGGCCTGCTGGAGGACCGGGCGGACATTGCCGTGCACTCCATGAAGGACGTGCCGGTCGATCTGCCGCCGGGGCTGCACATCGCCACGATCATGGTCCGCGAGGACCCGCGCGACGCCCTGGTGTCGGACCGCGTGGAGGCGATCGCCGACTTGCCGCAGGGCGCGCGGGTCGGCACCTCGAGCCTGCGGCGCCAGTGCCAACTCGTGGCACGCCGGCCCGACCTCGAGATCCTGCCGCTGCGGGGCAACGTGAACACCCGGCTGCGCAAGCTGGACGAAGGCGAGTTCGACGCCATCGTCCTGGCGAGCGCGGGCCTCAAGCGCCTGGGCTTCCAGGCGCGGATCCGGGCCCTGCTCCCGATCGACGAGAGCCTGCCCGCCATCGGGCAGGGGGCGATCGGCATCGAGTGCCGCAGCGAGGACGCGGAGACCAACGCACTGCTCGCGCCGCTGCACCACCCCGACACGGCGGCCTGCGTCGAGGCCGAGCGTGCCCTCAACCGTCGGCTGCACGGCGGCTGCCAGGTGCCGATCGCGGGCCACGCAACCCTGCACAACGGCTACATCACGCTGCGGGGGTTGGTCGGCGAGCCCGACGGCAGCCGCGTGCTGCGGGACGAGGTCCGCGGCGCGATGGCCGGCGCGAGCGCGCTCGGCGAGGCCCTCGCGGGGCGCCTGCTCGCCCGCGGTGCGGACGCCATCCTCGCCCGCCTCTACGCCGCGGGCTGAGCCCGTGGCCGACGGCGAAGACTGCCGGCTGAACGGGGCCGGGGTGCTCGTCACCCGCCCCGTCCACCAGGCCGCGCGCCTGTGCGCGCTCGTCGAGGCGCACGGCGGCCGTCCCGTCCGCTTCCCCGCACTGGAGATCCAGGATCCGCTCGACCCGGGGGCCGCCGAGGACCTGCTGCGCGCCGCGAACGCCTTCGACCTGGTGCTGTTCGTCAGCGCGAACGCGGTCGAGCGGGCCGCTCCGCATCTGCCGCGGCCGCTGCGCCCGGCGCTGGGGGGCGTCGGGGATGGCACCGCCCGGGCCCTGCGGGCCCACGGCCTCGATCCGACGGTCCTGCCGACGACGAGCGCGGACAGTGAGGGGCTGCTGGCGCTGCCGGCGCTGCAGGCGGTGCGCGGCAGGCGGATCCTGATCATCCGCGGCGCGGGCGGACGCCCGCTGCTGGGGGACGGCCTCCGGGCCCGTGGCGCGGAGGTTCACTACGCGGAGGTCTATCGCCGCGCCTTGCCCGCGATCGACGTTGCGCCCCTGATCGCGGGCTGGCGACAGGAGGTCCGGGTCGTCGTCGCCACGAGCCGCGAGGTCCTCGACAACCTCGTCACCCTGCTGGGTACCGCCGGCCGCCCGCTGCTCGAGGAGACCCCGCTGGTGGTGGTGAACGAGCGGATGGCGGCGCACGCGCGAACCCTGGGGATCCGGCGCGTGATCGTGGCAACGGGGCCGGGCGACGAGGCCCTGGTCCGCGCCGCCTGCGCGGCGCTGGCGGCGTGACGACGGGCGGTCGGCCGGATCAGCCGGCGCCCGGGTCCTTCGCGTACTCGAAGGCGTCCGAGTAGAGCCGCTCGAGCGGCAGGCCGGCGGCGGTGAAACCGGCGCGGGCGGCCTCGATCATCACCGGGGGCCCAGCCATGTAGACGTCGGTGCCGCTCAGGTCCGGGTAGTCCTCGAGCAGCGCGGCGTGGACGAAGCCGCGGCGCCCCTGCCACCCCGCGTCGGGCTCGGACAGGACCGGCGTGAAGCGAAAGCTGGCGTGCGCCGCGGCCCACTGGCGCGGCAGGTCGGGCATGTAGAGGTCGCGCTCGGCGCGCACGCCCCAGTAGAAGTGCATGGGGCGATCGATGCCGACGTGGAAGGCGTGCTCGATCATGCCTTTGATGGGTGCGAAGCCGGTGCCGCCGGCGATGAACAGGATCGGCCGCGGCGAGTCCTCCCGCAGCACGAAGGTGCCGAGCGGCGCACGGATGCGCAGGATCGCCTTCTCCTTCATCTGCGAGAAAACGTGGTCGGTAAAGCGGCCGCCGGGGATGTGCCGCAGGTGCAGCTCGATCAGCGCGTCGTCGTGCGGGGCGTTGGCGATCGAGAAGGCACGGGCGCGGCCGTCCGCGAGCAGGAACTCGAGGTACTGCCCCGCCAGGAACTGCAGCCGCTGCTGCTCCGGAAGCTTGAGGTAGAGCCGCACCACGTCGTGCGCGAGGTGGTCGATCTGCACCACCCGGCAGGGCAGGACGCGAGCCTCCAGCTCGGCGGCGCGCTCCACCTCGCGGACCTGCAGGCGCAGGTCGCTGCCCGGCACCGCCTGGCAGCAGATGCAGGCGCCGGCCGCAGCGCCTTCCAGGGCGGGCGGCGGGCCCTCCGGGTAGTCGACCGCCCCGGCCAGCAACTGGGCGCTGCAGCTGCCGCACTTGCCGTCGCGGCAGCCATAGGGCAGGCCGACGTTGTGGCGCAGCGCCGCCGCGAGCACGGTCTCGCCTGCATCGACCTCGAACTGGTGCCCGCTCGGCTCCACATGTACGGTGAAGGGCATCGGCGTCTCTGCCTGCGTCGGGGCGATGAATTCTCGCCGATCGGCGCCAGGGTTGAAACCTCGGAGGTGGTGCGTGCTCATCGTGGGCTGCGGCTATGTCGGGCGGCGCGTCGCGGCGCTGCACCTGGCGCGCGGCGAGCCCGTCGTCGGGCTGGTCCGCAGCGCCGCGAGCGCGCAGGCGCTCGAGCGCGAGGGCATCGCGGCCATTGGCACCGACCTGGACGGATCGCCCGCCGATCTCCCGACCCGCGGCGAGCGCGTCTACTACTTCGCACCGCCACCCGAGAGGGGCACCACCGACCCGCGCCTCGCCGCGTTCCTCGCCGGCCTCGCCCACTCCGGCCAGCCACGACGCATCGTCTACATGGGCACGACCGGCATCTACGGCGACTGTCACGGCGAGTGGGTCGACGAGTCGCGGCCCGCCAACCCCTCGGTCGACCGCGCCCACCGCCGCTGGGACGCAGAGTGCCGGCTGCGCGACTGGTCGGCCAGGACCGGCGGCGAGCTCGTCGTGCTGCGCGTGGCGGGCATCTACGGCCCCGGCCGGCTGCCGCTGGACCGGCTGCGCCGCGGCCTGCCGATGGTCGCCGAGGACGAGGCGCCCTGGACCAACCGCATCCACGCCGACGACCTCGCGGCCGTCTGCGTCGCCGCGATGGACCGGGCGCCGAGCGGCGCGGTCTACAACGTCTCGGACGGCCACCCCGGCAACATGGCCGACTACTTCAACCGCGTCGCCGACCTCGCCGGCCTGCCGCGCCCACCTGTGGTTCGCCTGGCCGATGCCGATGGCCGCCTGTCCGAAGGTCTGCTGTCCTACCTGCGCGAGTCGCGCCGCCTGGACAACCGCCGCATGCTCCGCGAGCTGGGCGTGACGCTGCGCTACCCGACGCTCGACGAAGGGCTGGCCGGATGCCTCACCGCGGATGGCTGACAGAAGGCCCTGCTCGTGTCAGGCCCGTTCGCTGCGGCCCCGGGGCAGACATCGCCGAAGATCGTTGTCCGCCCCGGCGGCAGACGTGGTCCTGAGGGCGCGCCCGTCAGCTGCCGCCCGCCTGCGCCACCGTGATCCCTGGACCGCGGTAGACGGCACGGATGCGCCGCACGTACTCCTGTGTCTCCTGGTACGGCGGGATCCCGCGGTACTGCTCCACCGCCTTCTCACCCGCGTTGTAGCCGGCGAGCGCGAGGTCGAGGTCCCCGCGGAACTGCTCGATCAGCCACGCGAGGTAGGTCATGCCGCCGCGCAGGTTCTGCTCGGCGTCGAAGGCGTTCGACACGCCGAAGCGGCTCGCCGTCTGCGGCATCAGCTGCATGAGGCCCTGCGCGCCCTTCGGCGACACCGCGGTCTTGTCGAAGGCCGACTCGGCGGCGATCACCGCCAGCACGAGCATCGGATCGAGGCCGAAGCCCGGCGCCATGGCGTGCACCGCCTCCTCGACCGCCTTGCGCTCGGCCGGCGACACCGCGGAAAGGCTCGCGAGCTGCACCGAGCCGGCACCGCCGGTCGCGGCGGGCAGCCGGCAACTGGCCTCGACCTTTCGCACGCCGGTGAGCCGATCCAGCATGCGCCGGGCATAGGCATCGCCCCGCGCCGCCGCCTGCCGGAACCAGGCCGCGGCGAGCGCGTCGTCGCGCGGTAGGCCCCGCCCGTTCGCATAGAGCCAGCCCAGCTGATAGGCCGCCAGGGCGTCACCCTTCTCGGCGGCTGCGCAGTACAGCGAGGCGGCGCGGTAGGGACTCTTGGTGACGCCCTCGCCGTGCTCGTAGCGCTGTCCCCATTCGACCTGCTCCCTCGGCGACGCGGCGTCGATCAGGAAGCCCCAGCCGGGCACGCCGCCCTTGCCTGCGGCCGCCGCACCTGCCGCGGACAGCGCGGCCCACAGGGTGCAGACCGTCAGGATGGCCGTCCGCGGGACGGTGAAGGTTGATCGGTGCATGGCTGGCATTCTCGCCGGACTTTCGGCCGGGGACCGGGAGGATAGGCCCGAACCCTCGTCCAGACCAATGTCGGCCGACCAAGCCGGGATTTCAGTTCCCGCCGGGCCCGATGCCCAGGGAAGGCCAGATTTCGTCGACCCGCCGCTTCACGGCTTCTGCCATCCGGATCGGTCGGCCCCACTCGCGCTGCGTCTCGCCCTTCCACTTGTTGGTGGCGTCGAAGCCGATCTTGGAGCCCAGCCCCGAGACGGGCGAGGCGAAGTCCAGGTAGTCGATCGGGGTGTTGTCGATGATCACGGTGTCGCGGCCGGGGTCCATCCGCGTGGTCATCGCCCAGATCACGTCCTTCCAGTCGCGCACGTTCACGTCGTCGTCGGTGACGATCACGAACTTCGTGTACATGAACTGCCGCAGGAACGACCAGACGCCGAGCATCACGCGCTTGGCGTGGCCGGGGTACTGCTTCCTCATGCTCACCACCGCGAGCCGGTAGGAGCAGCCCTCGGGCGGCAGGTAGAAGTCGGCGATCTCCGGGAACTGCTTCTGCAGGATCGGCACGAACACCT
>Ga0208980_10000146_pt1 | contig 35470 bp, 27 predicted proteins | sample WetSurMetagenome_3_FD_187993 | JGI IMG/M metagenome (GOLD analysis project Ga0208980, IMG submission 187993) | Wetland microbial communities from Twitchell Island in the Sacramento Delta, sample from surface sediment Aug2011 Site A1 Bulk (version 2) | ecosystem: Environmental > Aquatic > Marine...
TCAGCTTTCAATGCTTCCTAAAGCACTTCCAAACCTTCCTCATCTTGATATTGCCGTGTTTATGAAAACAGCAACTGAGGTTGGTGGTGATTATTATGATTTTCATGTTCATATGGATGGCACATTCACGGTTATTCTGGGTGATGCAACCGGACACGGAATGATGTCCGGAATGATGGTTTCAATTATGAAATCTCTGTTTATGTCAGACAGAACGAACAAAGAACTTAAGCCATTCTTTGAAAATGCGAATGAAGCGATTAAGGATATGCAGCTTGGCAGATTAATGATGGCTCTTACCTGTGTGCAGATCAGTAACAATAAAATTACTACTACAAATGCTGGTATGCCGCCGTTATTTATTTACAGAAAAAACTCTCAATCGATTGAAGAGGTTGTTATCAACAATATGCCGCTTGGTGCAATGAAAGGAATCTCTTATAATGTTAAGGAATTTAAAATCGAGAGAGGCGATACTTTATTATTAATGAGTGATGGGTTTGCTGAATTAAAAAGTCCAAACCACGAGGTATACGGATATAAGCGAGCGAGGAATAGTTTTGAAGAATCAGCAAAGAAGGAACCCGAAGAAATAATAACATATTTAAGAGCAGAAGCCCGAAACTGGACTAATAGCCAGGAGCCAGATGATGATGTGACGTTTGTGGTGATTAAAGTTAAATAAATTGCATATGACTTTATAAATTTGTGTCAAACAATGTTCAAAATTATATTATATTCCTAATGCCCTAAACCGCTTTAATAAAAATTTAATAATATATTTAGAAAGAATATTAATGAAAGAAAATATAAAACTGGATATCAGGCTGCCCAACATCCCGGATGTTGAACTGGTAGCTATTGAAAGCCTGCAGGTAATGGGTAGACACTTTGGTATTTCCGATGAAAAGATTGGCGAGGCAAAAATAATTGTCACCGAAGCAATTATAAATGCACTTGAACATACGAGAGATGACAAGCCCTTTGTTAACGTTGAGTTTGATATGGGCAAGGAAAAGTTGATTATACTTGTAACTGATTTTGGTCCAGGTTTTGAACCAGAAAAAATTGAAGACCCGCAAATTGCAGATAAAATTCATAGCGCTCATAAACGCGGGTGGGGGCTTAAGCTGATGAAATCTATGTCCGATGATCTGATTATCGAATCGGGCTCCAATGGAACAAAAATTACAATCATAAAAAAATTAATCTAACCGGAGACATTTAATGAGCACAGAATTTAATTTAATTTCAGAATTACAGGATAAAACCCTGATAATAAAAACAGAAGGATATATCAATAACGCAGGCGGCGAGAGAATTGTTCAGGAGCTCGAAAAGCATGCGAATGTAAATAAGCTTATCCTGAATTTAGAAAAATCAAAGGTTGTTAACTCTATTGGTATTTCACATCTTATAGAAGTTATAGAAAAACTTAATCAGGTAAATGGAAAACTTATTTTTACAAATTTAGATCCCACAATAGAAAAAACATTTTCCATAATGGGGTTATTTCAGTTTGCGGAAAAAGCTGATTCAGTTGAGTCTGCACTTAAATAAAAACCACTTTGGAAAATAATTCTTTAGTTGAAAAACTGACCCTTCAATCCGAATCCTTTCAGGAAGGATTTGAAATTCTTTGTAAATCATTCACGTTTGATGAAATGGCAAAGAACTTTCTGCATCTGCTTCGGGGAAATTTTATCAGTAGCAGAATTCATTTGTTTTACAAAGCGACCAAAGATTCTGATTGGAACAGCATTCAATCGCAGGAAAAATTCAGCGATGCCGGTCTTTCTCTGCTTTCACTGAACAATTCAACCCCCATTAAATATTTTAAGGGTGAAAAATATAATGCGGTTGTGGTTCTTCCTCTGTCTGATTCTTCTTATCTGGGAATACTTATCGGGGGTAAACTTGATGGCAGTGAATTAAATGATTTTGACAAAATCACTTTACAAATACTGCTTCAGGTTTTTGACAGCGCACACAAATCTTTTATTAACCAGAAAAATGAAAAGAAATTAATCTTTGAGCTGAACGAAAAAGTTCTTCAGCTTAATAATTTAATTGATACCGGGATCGAACTCTCCAAATACGAAAATCAAAACATACTGTTTGAACTTGCACTTGGACGTATTGTGGTTTTAACGAATGCGTCTTCTGCTCTTATTAGTATTTCTGAGAACAACAATGGCTTTGTAGAGAGACAAATTACTTTCCCTCAAAATATTTCACCGGAAAGTATCTTAAGCAGTCTACATAAATCCGAGGCTGTTTTTAATTTCAATAACAAATCTTATTGTTTAGTAATCTCTGAAAAGGAAACGCGCAAGGGAACGACATCGTTTAACGATTTAGATGAGATGCTTCTTCAGGCGGTGGCGAGACAGGTTAATGCTTCACTTGAAAACGATTTTCTGTTGAAAGAATCGCTTGAGAAAGAACGTATTGAAAAAGAACTTAACCTTGCTGCTACAATACAACAAAAGATTATCCCGGAGAGATTACCGAAGATAGATGGTTATCAATTTGCCGGAATTAATATTCCCTCAAGGGAAGTTGGCGGAGATTATTACGACTGCTTTGATTTGGGTGAAGGAAAATTTGCGTTGATAGTGGCTGATGTAGCCGGGAAAGGAATTTCTGCGGCGTTACTTGTGAGCACATTGAATGCTGCACTACACGCTTACCTTGAATTCAACCTGCCGCTAACCGACCTTGCAGATAAACTGAATAAACTTATATACAAGGCATCGCCGCCCGACAAGTATATAACTTTTTCAATCTTTGTGCTTGAATCAAAAACAGGAAAGCTTGATGTTTTAAATGCCGGACACAATCCTGCTTTGCTGTTAAGAAAAGATAGAACACTTGAACAAATTGAAGCAGGGGGTATTGGCTTGGGTATGCTTGATTTGGGAATTCCTTACGTCGGACAAACTCTTTCAATGAATCCCGGCGATACATTATTCATGTATACAGATGGGATTCCTGAAGCAATGAACTTAAACGAAGAAGAGTACTCCGACCAAAGAATGACCAACTTCTTTATAGAAAACTCCGAACGACCTGTTGATGAGTTTATCAAACTTATAGTTGAGGATGTGAAAATATATGTCGGAGAAGCCGAACAGAGTGATGATATTACTTCAATGATTTTGAAAAGGATATAAAAAATGAGCTTCATCCTTTTTGTGTGTCATTCGGGACTTGAACCCAACACCTGTGTCTTTATTCGTTATTTTATGTAAACACATACAATCTGAGTATTAATTCAATTGTCAACTATTAATATAGCAACGAAGATAATTAATTGTCACTGATGATCTAATCTGGGAAAATTTATTAATCATTTCCCATAAAAATCAGTAATATCAAACCAAAACTCTCTCTCCTCTCCATTCAAAAATTTTATTTTTAATATGTCGTATTTTTTATCACCTTCATCAATTGACTGTTGATCGATTAGTTCCCAGCCGAAATCCTGTTCTCCATATTTTTCTTCAAGCCAAATGTATTCTCCATCTATCCCTTCTAACTCGTCTTTTGCACCAACAATGATAATAGCTTCTTTTGAATCCAGACCATTTCCTCCTTTATATGTCATCATTTGTAAATCCTCCTTTAATTTAATCTGAGGTTCGGACCTACGATTAATTACTGTTGATATTCACAATTAGACAACTTCTGCAGTTCCTACTTCTAACTAATTATCAAATTTTATTCGGTGGGGCAGGTCAATCTTGTCCTGCCCCTTCATTGTAATACCAGCTTAGAAAGCATTACAATGTAAATTAATCGTGGTCATAGAATCTGTGTTTTTAAAATTATCTGAAATTATTTTCCCGGAATGTCATAGTATCGTGCGCCTTTCTTAAGCCTTTTTAACAATAACGCCAAACCCGCTAAAAGAAATCCGGGGATAGCAACCCACATCCACCAGTTTGAAGGATAGAGTTCACTTCTCCATACATCAATATTTTCTTCAATTGTGTTTTTACTTTGCTCGGCAAGCATGCCATTCTCGATTAAAAAAGGTGTCCATTTGGGTTCGATTTCCGATTTCCAAGTTTGGACTGTGAACTGTTCAAATGTGTGTTTTGCTTTCTCTTCGGGCACAACTTCGATACTCATTTTTTCATTTTCAATGTACTGATTTATCGAGTTTGTAAATTCTTCACCATCGGAAAAATCGTTTAATGGAATCCCTTTTGCTGCGAACTCTTCTTTTATAGTTTGCCATGCTTCCGTTTCAATAGCGGCGGTCCACACGGTGAATAACGAATCAATCTCGAGAAGTTCTTTTGTCTGATTCTTATCTTCTGAATATACCTCTGCCAGTCTCGGAACTATCTTGGCCCAAGTGTCTGCAAAATCCAGTTGTTGTTCCTGAATTTCAGTAAGATCCCCAGGCTGTAATGAAGTTATGTCCAGATATTTAATATTATCGCTTATTGTCGTCTTTACGTTTACTAGAATATTGTCTTTTTCTGCATCTGAAAGAATTTGTTCTTTATCTTCGGATGATAGCATAGGCTTTTCTCTCATCACCGGCGGCATTAGACTATCTATCATTCCCATCACCAAAACGTCCCTTTTGTGCAAAGCAATCTTTAAATCAGAAATAATATCCTTTAGCTTTGCCGTTTCTTTATTGCTCTTTTCAAATAACAATTGAATTTCTTTTAGGCTGGCTTGTAACTCATTATTCATTACACTCAAAGTATCTACTCTTTGATTCAGATCTGAGACTTCTACTTTAAGAGCTTCAACCGAATTAAAATCCTGTTCTCTCAACGTAAATAGATTGTTCAGGTTTTCAATTGTTTGGTCATATTTTTCGGGATACAACGCTTTATTGAGCAGGTCTGAATGAATTGAGTATCTTGTTCTCAACTGTTCAATGTTTTCAAGAATCAAGATCATTTCATCTGCAGAATTTGCCTTTTTGATCTGATGTTCAATTTTTTCACAATCCTTTTTAAAATCTTGAACAACCTTATAATCTGATTGCGCTATTGAGATTGACGTGAATGCTAAGATTAACAAAAATATAATGTGGCGATTAAAATTTATCTTTTTCATAACATTCCTCCTTCTATTCCTTGATGAGTTAAACTCAAGATTTTGTTATTGGCATCAATAAGCTCAATGTATGTATTCCTCTGGTTGAATGCAGGCTTTACAATTCCGCTTTCAGAAATTGCAATTTTATTTTCGAGTATAAGTTTTCCTTCCTCAGCCTGGAATACGTAAACATTTTTAAACTCATTGGCTGTCATATAGTAATACCCCTGATGATCTCTTATCAGTCTTATCTCTTTATCCATATAGGCACTTGAATCCTGATACTCCTCAAAAAATAGCGGACGAGTATTAAACTCGATGGAATATCTCTGATCTAGCACATTACCATCGCTATTTACAGGAAGCACAGATTCAATAGGCCAGGCAAAATTCGCAGACTGAAGTGTAAGACTTGAGCAGGCAGTATAAATCAGGAGACCAGCAAAAATTAAAAAAAGACTCTTTCGCATAGTACTTCCCTTTCATATTAGTTAATAATTATTTGATTACTGTCCCCAGAATCATTTACAATTATTTTAATATTGCTTGTATCGCTCTCTTTGCGATAAGTACTTCCCTGAAAGTAAAGTTCGGCAGCTTATTCGATACTGCCCCGGAGAAGGGGAGCCGAAGCTCCCGATAATATATTTACCACCAGTGATAGACTAATCGTCATCTCCACCGTGGTCATTATCCTTGAAGCATCGTTTAAATGAATCTTTAATATTGTTATCGATGTCGTTTTCATTGGCAGGATCACTCGGGTCAAGAATAACGCCGTCTTTGATAAACCAGGTTGATGGGTCAACCGTGATGGTGAGGTTTGTTGCTGTATTTGGCTCAACTACTAGCGGATTTTCAAGTTCTATTTTCTGGTGAGCCGATTTGCGTGATTTGTAAATAAAAGGATTCGAGTTATAGATCCCTTTAATAATTACCGAATATCTTAACGAACTATCGTCTCCCTCTTTAAATTCAGGATCTGGCGGTGTCTCGGAGGCTTCGATCTTATGGATTTTGAATTTGACCTTGTTATATGTTCCTGAAGGAATGTTGCTTACTGCAAAGTCCGTGGTAACTCCGTTCAGGTTTAAGTATACGACGACCGGTCCGACTTTAACAGAGACATCGTCGCTGTCATGGCCGAAACCATCATCATCCTCTGATTCAAACCCGAGTTTAATATCCCGAATAAGGATCTTAACCGTATCAAGGGCGATTGAATCAGCTGAGATTTTTTGGTTGAGTGACGGTGTCGAAAAACTGAGAGATACAGTTCCGTCTGTAGTTTCAGTTGAATCACACCCCTGAATTAAAAGTAACAAAAACGCGATGAGCACGAAGGAAATTGATTTTCCAACTAATTCCTGGAAGTTCATCATTTTTATCTCCTTATTTGTTTAGAAATATAAAATGTTAGAATCTTCCCTACACACCGTCCAGTATATAAATAATTTCGTATTGATGAAATGGAAAAGTTTAACATGCAGGGTCAAAAATTTATCTCTTCGTTATAATAAAAGGGTTGTTTTGGGAGGGACTAGTGCATCCTGCGGGACTCGAACCCGCGACCTGCTGATTAAGAGGCATATACCCATCGCTCTAAGTTATTGTTTTATAAAAGATTAAAAAGCACTGAAGTAGTTTTTGAAGTAGACAATAAAATTTTGCATTACAAATTATATGATTAGACTAGTCCATTATGGCAAGGACATCTTCTGCTTTATATAATTAATATATATGCAAACTATCCCGAAGATATATTATTAGTCTAATCATTCCGGCATAAGTTCTATTAATCACTGAAAATATTTTGGTGGCAAGATTTAGTAAATGAGCTGGGAAGCAGCGTATTTTAAATAACTATGCTTGACATTTAAATTTCTTGTGTTTAAGTTAAGAACAAACGTTTGCGCAATTTAATTTAAATTGCTTCAATTAATTCTTAAATATGAGTTCTAATGAAATCTTCAAACGTAACTCTAAAAAGTATAGCTGAACGGTTGGATGTCTCGGTTACTACTGTATCCAGAGTGTTGAATGGGAAATCTGATCGTTATCGGATTAGCAAAGAAACTCAAGAATTAATTAATACCGCTGCAAAAGAGTTAAGTTACTCACCTAATCAACTTGCAAGAGGACTTCGATTAAAAAGAACAAATACTATCGGATATATTATTCCCGATATCTCTAATCCATTCTTCTCAAGCATTGCAAAGAATGTAGAGAAATCTGCTCGTAAACTTGGTTACTCAATTCTACTTTGTGATAGTGAAGAAGATACAAAAATAGAAGAGAACCTGTTACAATTAATGATTGATAGAAAAGTGGATGGCCTAATAATCTCTCCAGTTGGAATAGAAGTAAACCATCTCAGAAGGATCGCGCAAAAAAATATTCCTATTGTATTATTGGACAGATATTTTCCCGAACTTAATTTGCCATTTGTTACTTCAGATAACTATAAGGGGGCTTTAGAAGCAGTTAATATGCTTATTGAGCACGGTCATAGAAGAATTGCCTGTATTCAAGGGCTTGTGAATACATCACCAAATAATGATCGTGTTAGAGGCTACATCGATGCCCACAAAACTCATGAATTATCAGTTGATAGAAAATTAATCGTGGGTGATAGCTTTGGTGAAGAAAATGGTTACATAGAGACTAAGCTTCTACTTAAGCAAGATGACCCACCTACTGCTCTTTTTGCAGTTAGCAACCTCATTTCGCTTGGTGCTATTCGAGCAATTTCAGAAGAAGGTCTAAAAATTCCAGATGACATTTCAATGGTTTCATTTGATGATCAGCCCTATTCAAGATTTCTTTCAACTCCAATGACTACGGTGTCTCAACAAAATTCTCAAATAGGACAGATAGCTATAAAATTATTAATTGATCAGATAGAGTCTAACAGACAACTTGAGCCAAAGGGAATCTTCTTACCAACCAAACTTATTTCCCGTGACTCGGTTAAAAGAAATATTAATCTCGGTATAAAAGCAATAGGCTGAACAAATTGAAATCATTTATAATAGAAGATTTTTGTTCATTTTGCGCAAACGTTTGCATTAGAAAAAATGCTGTTATTGGCTTAAAAACTAGGTTTTACTTTATCTTTTATTGAAAGGTGCGTCACTTGAAAAAATTCACTTTTATATTCTTAGCGATATCGATATTAATCTTATCAAGCTGTGGAAGTGAGAAAAAGAGAACTGATGGTGAGATTACCGTTAAGTTCTGGCACAGCTTTATTTCATCTTCAGTGCCAGCCCTCAAAGAGTTGATCACAAAATTTGAAGAACAAAATCCAGGAATAAAAATAGACGCACAATACATTCCAAGTGGTGATGCTCTTATACAAAAACTCGTAACTGCAGTTCAAAGTAAAACCGCCCCCGATATTTCCTGGTTACACTCCGATTACATAGAAGCGCTCGTTGAGGCAGATGCTATTTATAAAATGGAATATTTTATAAATGGAGAAGATGGAATTTCCCAAGAGGATTTAAATGATATTTATTCCGCACTTCGTCAGTTTGCATCATGGAAAGGAACTCTGTACAGCTTACCAATGGAAGCGACCAATCTTGGACTAATGTACAATAAAGATCTCTTTAAAAAAGCAGGGTTGGATCCGAATCATCCCCCGAAAGATTGGCAAGAGTTAATGGAATTTTCTAAAAAATTAACGGTCGATAAAAATGGTGATGGAACAAGTGAGCAGGTTGGTTTCTTTGTCCCGATTTTTCCTGCGGCGGGTCCATTGGGTTCGTGGATGGTTTGGCAATTTATGCCTTTTCTCTGGCAGGCTGGTGGAGATTTTGTTAACGTCGAACAGACATCCGTACTCTACAATAGCGATGAAGGAGTTAAAGCACTTCAACTATGGCAACAACTTTACAGAGATCAGAATTTAAAAAACTTCACAAACCTTTTTGAGAATGCATTTGTTTCAGGGAATCTAGCAATGGCATTGGATGGACCCTGGAATCTACCTAGATACAAAGATCTTTTGAAAAATATCGATTGGGCATTTGCACCACTTCCTGCCGGACCGTTTAAAAGTGCCACAGTAGTTGGCGGTGAATACCTTGCAATATTCAAACAAAGTGAACATCCTGATGCAGCCTGGAAGTTTCTTAAATGGATGATCCAACCTGAGATACAAGCATTCTGGTCAATTAAATCGGGTTACCTTCCGATTCGACATGCTGTATTAAACGTTCCGGAATTTCAAAAGTATCTTGATGAAAATCCAAATTTCAAAGTTTTTGTTGAGCAGATGGAAGTTGGTCAGGCTCAAAGACCAATTGATTACGGCGGATTAGAGATCAGCAGGCATCTTGCAGAAGCAATAGAGAATGCTACTACAGGTAATGCTGATCCCAAAAAATCATTAGATGAATCGGCAGTAAAGTCAAACAAAATTTTAACATCATCAAAAAAATAGCCTATAGATCTTGTTACTGAATAAATTTCAAATAGGTGGCTCAAAAAGTTCCAGCAAAGGAAATTACCGAAAAGGTGATTTAGGAAGTGCATTGTTATTCCTTTCACCAACTCTGGTAATTTTCTCTACCTTCATTCTATTCCCTGTTTTCTTCTCGTTTTATCTCAGCTTTCAAAAATGGAATATGTTCAGTGGCGATGCAACTTTTATCGGTCTGGATAATTATACAAGAATGATTCAGAGTGCCGAGTTCTGGCAAGTGCTGAAGAACACGGCAATTTATTCTATTGGTACTATTCCTATTAATATGGCACTTTCACTTTGGGTCGCATATCTTCTTAACAAAAAAATTGCAGGAAAGAAATTTTTAAGAACAGCGTTCTTTGCTCCAGTAATTATTTCACCGGTTGCAGCTGCTTTAATCTGGAGATGGATGTACGATCCGAATTTTGGATTAGTTAACTTCTTTGTAGAGTCTTTGGGTTTTGATCCAGTGAACTGGTTGAACGAACCGACTGCTGCGATGTTCGCATTAATAATAATGAGCGTTTGGAAAACTTTCGGAATAAATATGGTTCTATTCTCTGCAGGATTACAGGGAATTCCCGAAAGTTACTATGAAGCTGCGGAGCTTGATGGTGCAGGCAAGTGGGCAAAATTCTGGAACATTACAATCCCGATGCTGGCACCAACCACTTTCTTCATCATGATTATGTCAATGATTTCATCCTTCCAGGTTTTTGACATTGTTTATGTTCTCACTTCGGGTGGACCTCTCGGTTCAACAAAAGTTCTTGTCTTTTATGTATATGAATATGCATTTAAATTTTTCGAGATGGGATATGCATCTGCTATATCATACTTCCTGTTTGCACTACTGTTCTTGCTAACGATGCTTCAGATTAAATATTTGAAATCAAAAGTTTATGGTGTGGCTTAATGAATAGCGATCGATATCTAAAAATCTGGAAAGTTGCTAAAAATGTAATGCTGCATTTAGTTATTTATGCATTAGCCATTGTGGTCATTGCTCCTTTTCTCTGGATGATATTAACATCCTTTAAAGATATGAGCGAGATATATGTTTACCCGCCGAAATGGCTACCTGAAAAATTTAATTTCGATAATTATGTAAATGCTTTCACCGCAGCTCCGTTCGGAAGATATTATTTGAATAGCCTGATTGTTGCCCTTGCGGTAACTCTCGGTCAATTGATCACATGTTCAATGGCAGCCTTTGCTTTTGCAAGATTGAGATTCAAAGGAAGAGATATATTGTTCTACATTTTCCTTGGTACAATGATGATACCGTACAATGTCACAATGATACCAAGCTTTATGGTTCTTTACTGGCTTGGCTGGATTGATTCATATTATGCACTTATTGTTCCGGGTCTTGCTTCAGCGTTTGGTACTTTTCTTCTAAGACAATTTTTTATAACCATTCCACGCGAACTTGAAGAAGCCGCATACATTGATGGTGCGACCAGGTTTCAGGTTTTAAGAAGAATAATTGTTCCGCTTGCTAAACCCGCACTTGCTACGTTGGCAATCTTCACTTTTATGGGTGTGTTCAATGATTTCATTTGGGCATTAATCGTAATTAATTCAGAGCAAATGCAAACTGTACAGCTTGGTTTGGCGATTTTCAGAGATCGTTATTTAACTGAATGGGATTTACTGATGGCGGGCTCTGTGACTGCTGTATTACCGATACTGATTGTTTTCTTCTTTGCACAAAAATATTTTATCAAAGGCATTACGCTAAGTGGACTCAAAGAGTAAAGAATTTTATTGCTGGATTATCGTTATGATGACTTTGTATACAACAATAAATAATTATGGTCAGGACATTCCTGCAGTAAGCAAGGGAATATTGAAATTTTATTTTGATTCAGATTCGTTCATAGGCAAACCCGATTCAACTTACCAGGAATTTTATCTGATGTTTCATTCGGACCAATTAAAGGAAATAGGGACTGATACAAATAGCCCTGCCATAATTAATCTAGAAGCAAAAATATTTTCTCCTGCCGGAGTTGAAATCAGCAAAAGAGAATGGGCAACCGAGATCGATCTTCAAAGTGATTCAACTGAACTAAAAGATATGGTAACATTTGATCAGTGGGGTGAATACCTAACTCCCGGAAGTTATAATATTTCGATTGTTGTTAGTGATCCCAAAGGTGTTTCTGCAGGAACTTTAGAATCTGACTTTGATGTGAAGCAGATTGATGACAATTCATTTTCTTTAAGTGATGTGCAGTTAGTATTTAAAACGGAAGAGGAAACAGAGAATAAATTATTTAGAAAAGCCGGAAAGAATGTGTTCCCTAATGTTTGGAGGAGATACGGTGTATTAAATCCTAAACTATCGTTCTATTACGAAGTTTATGGAATTGATACTACTGTTTCAGAACCGCTCCTTGCTGACTATACAATTATAAATGAAGCGAAGGCCATCACTAAAAAGATAAGTGCAATCGAATTAAAAAGAGACGGGAGACAGAGAAGTGTTCTGCAGGCTTTGGATATCAGTAATTTATCATCTTCTCTCTACAATCTTGAAATAATTGTGACTGATCCTAAATCGAATATAAGAACATCGCGAAATAAAAAGTTTGAAGTAATACAGTTTGACAGATATTCGTCATCGCAATCTCTTTCTGAAGAAGATATTGAATTGTTCGATGAGCTATTCAGCTACATTGCAGACGATATAGAATACAATCAATACAAAAAATTGAATGATTCGGAAAAGGGAAACTTCATTCTCAACTATTGGAAGAGTAAGGATCCTAATCCTTCAACTCCGGAGAATGAATATTTGTTGAAGGTGATAGAAAAATTTAATTACACAAATAAAAATTTTAGCTGGAGTGATCAACCCGGATGGAGGAGTGACCGCGGAAGAGTTCTGATTAAGTATGGTATGCCAACAAATATTGAAAGTCATCAGTCTGAACCAAATACCGTTCCTTACGAGATATGGACATATCAGCTCGAAAAAAATTATTCTTTCGTATTTGCTGACAGAAGAACTACCGGAAAATATACGTTGATTCATTCAGATATGATCGGTGAAGTAAGTGATCCGAGCTGGATTAATTTAATCAGGAAATAATATATTAAAAGTTTAGGTCGACACAGGAGATATTAAAATGATAGTCAGAAAAAATCTAATTAAAATATTAATAGTATCTATCTTCACTTTAATTATTATCGGCTCTTGTACTGAGGATAATACACTGGCTCCATATGTTGGATCTCCAGGGATGTCAAAAATTTCTATCGAATCAGGAACTACAACTCCACGAATAAATTGGATTGGTGGATATGTAACCGTTTTAGGAGTCAATAAAGGTAACTATCCCGCATTGGACAGTTCGCTTATCTGGTTGATTTATTTAAGCGGAGATCAAATAAAATATCCTGTTAAATATGGGCAATTACCAGCCGGTGCACAGGATATCACTTCAAATTATGGTGGGATTTTTCAATCGGAGCTAATCGAAGATAGCAGTTACTCGTTCTGGGTAATGAAAGAAGCTGACTGGAATCAGATTTCTTCACAGCAAAACAAATTTCTTTCACTTGATAGTACAATTAATTCAATAGTTATTAATGGAGACACAGTAAATCTTCCACCCAAAAATTATACGCAGAGTGTTGTTCCGTTAGATAATTACATTAATATAACTGCAGTTGCGCGATTTGGAAGACTCGCCGATATATTTGTTGAGCAGCCAACCACAAGTAATAATCCAATCATCAGCTGGAATATCAAACAGGCTGGTGTGACGGATACTTTAATTTCCGTCATTGGTATATGCGCCTCAAATCAGTTTGTTTCATCCGAACTTGTTTGGGAAGTATACTCAATTCACGATAGTGCCGGTGTGACATATTATGGGAAGAGAAATGTAATCCCGGGACCACTGAAAGCTGGGGATCAATTTACTCAAACATTTGTATTCACTGAGTATCCTGCTGCCGGATTAGAAAGAAATAAAACTTATTACATATATATAGCAAATAAAGATTGGAATGGTGAAGATCATGGTCGAACTGTTAACTATTACTGTTATGTGACTTTTAATACATATTAATTTTTTTAATGCATTCAACAGGCAATATGATGAAAAAAATATTCACGATTGTTATTTCAGTTTTTTTGTTTGGAACAAACTTTACACTAAATGCCGGTGATGTAAGTTTGAGAAGTATATCACAAGCGCGATCATCATCGCTTAATGGACTTTACATTGCAGGAGTTGACGAAATGAATAATGCTTTCAGCAATGTAGCTGGTTTGACGTATTTAAATTCGCGGTTCGTTGAATTATCATTGGTTGATTTAATAGGTCAGTCTGAACTAGATAATCCAACAAATGGATTATACAGATCCTTCCAGCAGGATAACGTGGCACTAAGTGCAGGCATTTATTATCCTTTATCAGAAAAAATAGTTATAGCACTTTCCTATCAGCGGGCGTACGATTATAATGTAAATTGGCCCTTCGCCGTATTGACCAGCACTGACAGCAGTTCTGTACTTCAAACATTTGATTTATTAAATAATATTAATGTTGACGCTATTCTTCCATCTGTTGCATTCAGATTTGGGAGTCTTTCAATCGGGGTATCTCTGAATATCTTTAACGTGAACTATAAATCTTCATTCCCAGTTACCAATTTTGAATGGAATGATACACTTGGTCTGCCAGCTTATCAGATGGAATATGATATGGATGCCTGGAGTTTTGGATTCAACGTTGGTATGATGTACGATGCAACTGAAGATTTACGAATCGGTGCATTCGTAAGAAGCAGCTTTTCGGCAGATCTTGAAGGAAGCGCAAAGTCTGATTTACTCAGCAGTATTGATTCCGTCTCTGCTCAATCCGATGTTACAACAACATTTGAATATCCATGGGTTTTCGGTTTAGGAATGCTTTATAATATTTCTGCTGAATGGATAGTTAATCTTGATTTTCAGTATTCACTGTTTGGAAGCGGCAGCCAATCACTTGTTATGAATTATTCAGATCCTGGCTGGAGCACAAAAAATTTCCAGACCGATCCGCTCACTGGTATCAATCCATCAAATATTCTTCTAGTATTCGATGATGCATTTGATGCCGGTATTGGTATTGAATATCTATTAACAGATTGGTCGTTCAGAGGAGGATACCGTTTTTCTCAATGTCAAAATACTGATGCGAGTTATAACTTCTTATTTCCAACTGTTGATCAGCATTGGATCTCATTGGGACTAGGATATAATGATTCAAATTATTTTGTTGATCTAACTGCGGCATATGCATTTGGCTCGGACACTGAAATTATTTCTATGCCATCAGTCTCGGGTAAGTATGATTCACAGACAATAAATGTTTCAATTGCCATTAAGTATGCTTTTTAAAGAATGAGAACTCAATTAACAAATATTCAGCTTTATAAGCTGTTATTAATTAACAACCAAAAACCAATCGGAGGTAAAATGAGAACGAACAAATTGTTACTGTTTGGTCTTTTCCTTCTTCTCTTCTCATCTACGTTGTTAGCTCAGGATTACGAAAGAAAAGAAGTCGTAGTTCCTAAAGTTGATCCTAGTGCTATCACAATAGATGGACAGATGAACGAGTCAGCTTGGCAAAATGCAGGTGAAGCAAACCTGATAACGTCAACTGGCTATGAAATATTTTCTTTGTACTATTATCGCGAGGGCTTGAGCGAGCCTGATTTTGACGAGCTTTATGGAAGAATGCTATGGTCAAAGGATACATTGTATCTGTTCATGCACATAGATGAATTCCATAATGATTCAACAAACTTATTCTGGAATGGTCAATGGACTGGTGACCAGCTTTTTGTGAGCTTGTCGGACAGGATGGCCAGAAATATGATGGGATGGTACGATGGTAATTCATATGCAACTCCAGATGGTCCTTATCATTTCTGGATTCTCGGTCCTGATGTTACTTTAAATGGTGGCAATGAAACATTCATTCCGGAAGAATACAGAGGATGTTACGAAGATTCTCTAGCCACTTTTGATCCAGCAGAGTTTGTTCGCTGGAGTACGCAAATCGATACCAATACCGGTGTGTGGAATGTTGAAATGGCCATCTATAATCCAAATGTAAATGCACAAGGCCGTCTAGGATTTAACATAGGTGGTAGCGTAGGTTCAAGTTATACCCATGCAATTTATGGTGATGCTTATGCGTACTACACTTGGCAGCCAAATGTACCCGATGATCCGTTTGGCGATCCATTTGGTAACGGTGATCCTGGATTCTACAATCTTGCAAATTCAGAATATTGGGCAGTTCTAAAATTCGAACCCGGTATAGATGATATAATTAGAAAAGAAGTTCAGGTGCCAGTGGTTGATCCAACTGCATTAACTATCGATGGAGTAATGAGTGAGTCTGTTTGGGATGATGCTGGAACAGCAAATTTAATAACATCAACTGGTTATGAAATCTTTTCTCTCTATTACTACAGAGAAGGACTTACTGAGCCAGATTTTGACGAGTTATATGCAAGATTACTTTGGGCAAAAGACACGCTTTATGTTTTCATGAACTGGGATGAATTCCATAATGACTCTACAAATCTTTTCTGGGCAGGACAGTGGACAGGTGATCAGTTGTTCTTAAGCCTTTCGAATCGGCTTAGCAGACCAATGATGGGTTGGTACGATGGTAATGTTTATGCAGCACCAGACGGCCCCTATCATTTTCTGGTTCTGGGACCAGATTTCACTCTGAATAATGGTGATAGTACTTACGTTCCAGAGGAGTATAGAAAATGCTTTAATCAGTCCGACTCAGTAAAAATATTTTACTCGAGCGATATTGCTAGATGGGCAACCACAATTGATACAATGAGTGGAAAGTGGACCACAGAAATGGCTATTTATAATCCACATGTTACTGCTCAATCTGGAATTGGATTTAATATCGGAGGTAGTGTTGGCTCAAGCTATACTCACGCAATATATGGTGATGCGTATGCATACTTCACCTGGCAGCCAAATATTCCTGATGATCCATTTGGTGATCCCTACGGGAATGGCGATCCCGGATTCTATAATTTAGCAAATAATGATTACTGGGCACTTCTGAAATTTATGAATGGCCCTGTAAGTGTTGAACCGCAGGATATTACAAGTACTCCGCCGACGAAATACAATTTGCATCAGAATTTTCCAAACCCGTTCAATCCAACAACTACAATACGTTTTGATGTTGCTCAAAGCAGTGTGGTTAACTTGAAAGTTTACAATCTGCTTGGTCAGGTTGTGGTTACATTGGTTGACGGACAGAATATGTCACAAGGTACTTATCAGGTACAGTGGGATGCGAAAGATTTGGCTTCAGGAATTTATCTCTATCAACTTGAAGCTGGTGATGTTAAAGTATCAAGAAAGATGATTCTGCTTAAGTAATGATTTGTTGAGTGTACGGCAGTGCTTCATAACTGCCGTACACTATAATTTTTTTTCAAAGGATAATAAATGCGCAGTGCAATTTTATATGGACCACACGATTTCAGGATTGAAGAATTTCAAACTCCGGAGTATTCATCAGATGAATGTTTGATTAGAGTAAAAGCGTGCGGGGTTTGTCATTCTGAGCAGCATCAATGGCAGCACAAAATACCTGGTTTGGAATACCCAAGACGAATTGGACACGAAGCTGCAGGTGAAGTTCTGAAAGTTGGTTTAAAAGTAAGAGATTTTAACGTTGGAGACCGCGTAGCTTTATGGATTGATAGCAAAGGATACTCGGAAGAAGCTGTTGCCGCAGAAGATAGAATGTTCAAAATTTCCTCAGAAATTTCTTATGAGGAAGCTCTTGCCGAACCAATTGGTTGTACTACTAATGGAATTTTAAGAACTAATATTCAACTTGGTGATAAAGTTGCATTAGTAGGAACAGGCTTTATGGGCTTGATACTTCTTCAGCAGATTAAGCTTCAGGGGGCATCATTGGTTATCGCAATAGATTTACGGGATGATATGCTTGAGCTTGCATCACAGCTTTGTGCGGATGCAACAATTAATCCCTCCAAAGAAAATGTGGCTGAAAGAATAAATGAACTAACGGGTAATAAAAAAGTTGATGTGAGTTTTGAAGTCGGGGGAAATCAATCAACACTAAATCTCGCAGCAGACATCTGCAGGATGGAAGGTAAGCTTGTGATTTTTGGTTATCATCCTGGTGAAAGAAAGATTAATGACCTTGGCTACTGGAACTGGATGGCATTCAATATTATAAATGCTCACTTCAGGAACATTCATACAATTCTAAATGGATCGAGATTGGGAATTGAATTGTTGAATGAAGGCAAAATCAATATGAAAAAATTAGTCACTCACACATTTCCTCTTGAAAGAATTGAGGAAGCGTTTTTAATGGCTGAGCAAAAACCAAAAGGTTTTGTTAAATCAGTAATCGTAATGTGATTTGTACTGAATAAAAAAAATTACCAGAGTAAACTGGATAGGTGAACAAATGGTTATTTCAAATAAAATACTTTTCTCATTAAAAATGTTCTATACAGCAATGTTATTATTCCTTGGGACTCAGTTAGTTTTTGGTCAATCTGGAGGAAAAATACTTGGAAAAGTAACCGATAAAATGACAGGTGATCCAATACCGGGTGTTAATGTTTTGTTGGAAGGTACCACAATGGGCGGAGCTTCTGATATCAATGGAGAATTTTTCATCATCAATATTCCACCTGATGTTTATAATGTGAAGGTATCAAGCATCGGTTACAAAACATTAATTGTGCAGGGTGTTGAAGTAAATGTAAGCCGCACAACAGAGCTCGATGTTCAGATTGAAGAGACTGTCTTAGAGCTTCAGGAAACTGCAACGATAATCGCTGATCGTCCGCTTGTGCAGAAAGATGGAACTTCAACCCGTCACTTTGTTACAACTACAGACATCGCGGTCAGACCAACATCTCAACTTACATCATTATTGGCAACTCTTCCTGGTGTTGACAGTGATCCAAGCGGTCAGCTTACAGTAAGAAGAGGTACAATAAGTGAAGTTTCGTTCCTGATTGATGGGATGAGGGCAAGCAACCCACTAGATTTTCAACCTTACACAAGCGTTAATTTATCTTCTATTCAGGAACTTGAAATAATTACAGGTGCATTTAACGCTGAATATGGGCAGGCACAATCGGGCGTATTTAATATTGTAACTAAAGATGGAGGAGAAAATTTAACGACGTACGTTGAGTTCAGATATATTCCTCCGCAACAGCCTCATTTCGGTACTGAGTTTTATGATTACTCAACGAACCGATACTGGGAAAATACTCATGCAAGACATCTGCAATGGTGGATTGATAATCCTGACCAATGGGTTGATGAGCAAGGAGTCCCGGGTAACAATCCGGCTACATCATTTACTCCTGAACAGGCATACGATTATTATATGAGTACTCACCAACCACTGACTAATTATCAATCAGAGAGCGGATATCAAACTGAAATTGCAATAGGTGGTCCTCTGGGAGTTGATAATCTTTACTTCTTTTTATCAGGAAGATTTAAATCTGCGCCTCCGGTTACAGGTAATAGTTATAGAGATTTAGGTTCCTGGTTCGATGGAACGGGTAAAATTACATTTCATCTCAATCCATCAATGAAATTCAATCTATCAGGATTTTACGGATTGGAAAATACTAATGTCGGAATGACTTATCCTGATTTTGATTTTATATCAAGTTATGGTGTAGAAAGCAAATATGCTCATCATGATTTTAATGGTTACCCGGAAAATAAGAGCAATGGAATAACATTACAGTTTACTCACGTACTTGATCCAAGCACTTTTTATGTGTTGCAATTCAGCAGGATATACAGACTACGCAGCCAATCAACTTTTCCCGGTGATGAAGCAGGTTGGGAACTAGGTGTTCCTGTAACTGATAACGTAAGAGCTGTTGATCAGTTTGGTAATCCATTAGCTGAAGCTTATGGCAATTTGATAGGATTACATAGTTCGGGCTATTATTACAGAGGTGAAGACAATAATACTGACTGGACTTTATCAGCAGATATTACTAGTCAGATCCTTCCAAGATTTCAATTGCAGGGCGGAGGTGACTTTACTTACTTTGTGCTTGACAGATATCAGGAAGCGAAAGAGTTCGAAGCAGTTGAACAAAAAGTTTATCATCCCTATGAAGGTGATCTCTATTTGCAAACCAAACTCGAATTTGAGGGTCTAATAGTTAATGCGGGATTGCGTTACGATTTTTATAATCCAAACGACAAAAAATATCTCGATCCGTTTGATCCTTTTGGGAATATATATGCGGAGGAGAACGACACAATTCCGTTTTCATTAACCGAGCCTACTTCAACGTTCAGTCAGCTTTCACCTCGAATAGGTGTTTCTCATCCAATAACTGAAAACACTATACTCCACTTTTCTTATGGACACTTTTTCCAGAGAGCTTCTTTTGGAGATTATGGTGAAGGCTATTTCGTTACCGGAATTCTAAACACTTTCAACACGACAACTATTTCCGGAAATCCATCCCCATATAACCTTGGAAACAGGGATATCAAACCTCGCAAAACAATTGAGTACGAAGTCGGAGTCGAACACAGCTTTGGTGATCTTGTTGCTGATGTGACGTTTTATTATAAAGATGTTTTCCAAACCGTCAGAACAATCACTATCGTTCAGGAAAATTTAAGCCGTTACCTCACTAGCGGTAATAGTGATTATGGTGAATCAAAAGGAATTGAAATTTCTATTAGCAAACCAATGTCAAATTACTGGGGTGGCTATCTTAACTATACATTAACTTCAGGTGTGACCGGTTACTCTGGCGATGCGATTCTTATCTATGATCCCGATCTGGGATTTCCAGAAAGAGGATTAACTTTTGTCGACTATGTTAACTATGACCGGCCAAAGCTAAAATTTGGTTTTACTTTAATGACTCCCGAGACTTTTAAATTTTTGGCTGGCGCATTTTCAAATATTCAATTCTCAATGGATTTCAGGGTTGATTTCCCGAATAAGAATATAGCTAGCGATGTTTTCATTGAAGGTGGTAAACTCTATGAGAGAGAAGCTGATAGAGCTGCGGATTTACGAATAAGGAAAGAGTTTGAATTGGGTGTATTCAAGCCTGCATTATTCATTGAAGTAAGAAATATATTTAACGACCAGTGGGAAAATCTTGATATAGTTAAGTCTGCATCCCCCGAAGATCGTGTCAAATTTATTAATTCAAGGTTTGCAACCTATCCTGAAAAACAGCTCAGTGGTGTACCGTTTCCGGATATAATGTCATACAATAATCTGCCGAGGCAAATTGTGTTCGGTATTTCAATAACATATTGATGAACAAAAATCTCTTGAGATTATGATGAAAAAAAATCTACATAACAAATTGTTAAACCTTTCACTCGTTTTACTGTTATTCACCAGCAGTTTCCTGGAAGCTCAACAGACTTCCGCTCTTCACACAAGAGGAAAGTTGTGGGAAACTATTTACAACTGGGGATTTATTGGAGATCCCGGTGCATGGGATTACCTCCAGGTGACTGGTATCGGATTCTATCCTGGTTTTAAAGGGTTCAGCTTTCCAACAGATGAATTTCAGGCAAATGGTTATATAACCGATGCAAACTTTCACAACTTCCGAAGCGGACCATGGTTAATAGCTAAAGATGCATACACACTCATTCCGCCTGCATTTACTCCGCAATTAAAAGATGCGATCATCTATCATAGCTCACTTGCGACTGGAGAGTTTGGCGTAGTGAACAGTTTGATTGCTCCTTTTAGTAGAACTGAAAATTTTGTTGGATCCGAAAACTTCAACCCATTGCTTCCTGAAGAAATTAATTACACCGAGTTTGAAACATCAGTGGGTGTTAAAGTAAAGCAGCGTTCGATGGCATGGAGTTATCCGGGTTACGATGATTTTATTATTTATGATTATACTCTTGTCAACACAGGAAACATTGCAATTCCTTCGGTCAATCAGGTTGTGAACTATCAACAGACGTTAAATGAATTTTGGTTTGTATTTCATAGCGGTATACAAGTCTCGACTAAAGGTATGCTTAACTTTCACTATAACCCCGACTTCCTTGCCTCTGCTGCGCCTGCCGGAGGATTTGGCTGGCATCCGGGAAGTGGATACTCGGATTATTTCGGTGTTGAAAATGATTTAACAGATGGTAAAGGATTGCTATACTACAGTTACGATTACAATGGTGGGCGTGAGCCAGTGCCATGGGATCAATACGGAACAAAAAGTAACTGGCAGGATTTACTACGAGTCAGACCTGAGTGGTTACCTGAGTTGCAGGATCCGGCAGCATTCGGTTATGTGATGCTGTATAGAACTCCTCATCCCGGCAGCAATCAGGATCCTTTCGAACCCGACCCGGCTTTCTTCAACATCTACAGCGATGAGCTTGAAAAATTCCAGGGAAAGAATGTGGACTTTGAAGGATTCGGACTCAACGCATTTGAACCAATTCAAATTCTTCAATATGCAACACAAAATCATCGGCCTCCGAATAACGGAAATTTATATTGCTGGTATACGAGTTCCTTCGGGCCGTATACTCTTGCACCGGGTGATTCAATTAGAATTATTGTCGCGGAAATTGCAGGCTCGCTTGATCTTCAGCAGGTTGTGCGAGGTGATCCTGATAATTGGTTTCCTGATAGTACTCTCGCTGACATAAGAAGAAATGCAGATGCTGTTCGAAATGCAGTGAAGTGGGGCTTTGGTGCAACTACTAATGGAATTAATCTCGCAGCTGATGTTCCTGATTCCCCTCCTGCACCTAATACTAATGCAAGTAATGCTTCATATGGTGGTGATACGGCTATAATTTCAATTCAGTGGGATAAGTTATCTGAACAAGTACAATTTACAGACGGTTCGGGCGAAATTTTTTATGATGGGTCTGTTGATCTCGATGGCTATAGAGTTTATCGGGGAACAGACAAGAGAGGAATCTGGGATTTGGTGATCGATATTCCTTATGCTCAGCTAAGCAATTACTGGAGGGAAGAATCAGGTAAGTATGTGTATTTGGATTATGGTGTTCAATTCGGATATGAGTATTACTACTATGTTCAGGCATACAATTCAAATCCAAAACCCTGGACTTCAGCAAATGGAATTTTAGTGAATAGCCTTCCTGAGCTAGTCAGCGGCGATTATAACAGAACAGAATTGACAAAAGCAAAACCTGGTCCTTTTGATATTCAAACCGAGGGTTGGGATGTGTTCGTTGCACCAAACCCGTTCATCGCCGGAGATCCAAACCATAGTTTTGGCAAAGATAATCTCACAATTGAATTTAGAAAACTTCCTGAAAAAGCTACAATAAAAATATTCAGCCTCGCTGGTGATTTAGTGCGAACTTTAAATCATGAACCTGATGCTCAGGGAAATTTATTTGGAAGTATCGAATGGAACCAATTATCTGATAATGGCTTGCTTGTGGCTCCTGGTTTATACATCTACGTAGTCCAGTCAGAATCAGAAGGAACAGTTGGTTCCAGAACCTCGGGAAAATTAATGATAATTAGATAATTCATGAATCAATTACTGATTATAAAGTAATAGGTGACAAATTGAAAAAAATATTAATTACATCTTTTCTGATAATCCTCTGTGGTAGCCTCGGCTATTCACAATTTAATAAAGCTGGAAAAACAGCCTTACAATTTTTAAAAATTGGTATGGGTGCCAGAGAAGCAGCTCTTGGTGAAGCAACTATCGCTTCAACCGAAGATGTAAATTCAATTTTTTGGAATCCTGCAGGTATCGCAGGCATTCAGGGTGCTGAAGCAAGCTTCAATTACACTCAATGGATTGGCGATATCAATGTGTTGTCAGGCGCTGTTGGTTACAATTGGGATGGTGTTGCTGCAATCGTAGTTAATTACATCACTCTTGATTACGGGAACCTGCAGGAAGCTCTGGTAACAAGTTCTTCCGGAGGTATTGATACACGAACCGGAAATTCATTTTCCGGAAGTGATCTATCTATTGGTGTTGGAATCGCCCGGAGATTTACAGATAGATTATCTATTGGTGCGCAGGTCAAGTATTTAAGAGAAGACCTGTTTACATATTCCTCAGATGTTTGGGCATTTGATATTGGAACTACCTATTCCACCGGCTGGTATGGCGTCAATATCGCTATGACTGCACAGAATTTTTCCGAGCAGGCACGATGGATTAATACAGGAATTGAGGAGGATCAGAATTTTGAAGTACCACGAATATTTAAAATAGGTCTGGCGGTCGATCTTCTCGGTGGAGAAGATTTACTCCTCGGTGGAAATTATGATCAACATCGACTTGCTTTAAATGTTGACGCTGTAAATACTAATGACTACAGTGAAAGATTGCATTTTGGTGCGGAGTACACTTTCTATAATATTTTTACACTCAGAGGTGGATACAGGCTTAATTATGAAGAGGGTAATCTCAGCGCCGGGGCTGGTGTTCAGTATGATTTTGGATATGTGAGATTCAAATTCGATTACGCTTACGTCAGTTACGATTTTCTGCAATCACCACATCGTTTCACAATATTCTTAGGATTTTAAGGAGTTACATGGCCTTTTCTACGAAAACTATCAACGGTACTTCTCTAACAAAAGATAATTTTAAAAACCCCCCAGTTGAATTAGGCATTCTTCCTTTCTGGTTCTGGAATGGTGAGATGGATGAGAAGGAAATGGAATGGCAGTTAAAAGAGTACAAATCGAAAGGAATACACGGCACATTCATTCACGGAAGATTTGGTGAATCGATTGGTTATCTCTCTGATACCTGGATGGAACGTGTAAAGTTTGCGGTTGAAAAAGCAAAAGAGATCGGAATTGATCTTTGGATTTATGATGAGATGAACTGGCCAAGCGGAACTGCTTACAGAGAAGTTCCAAAGAAAAATCCAAAACTTCGTCAAAAATATCTTGAGCTTGTTCCATTGATGGTTGATGGTCCGCTGTTTACATTTCTTGAAGCTACTGATGACCGATATGTCAATACAGGCAACTCAAAACCTATAGCCGCATTCGCATGTTCAGATGAAGAATATCAAACAGGAATTAAAAGTTTAATTGATCTTACTCCGAATTTGTCATTCAACGCTGTAATTCCATGGGAAGCACCTGCTGGTAAGTGGCGCTTACTTTATTTTCTTGAAAAAGAAATTGATTATTACATCGATGCACTAAATCCTGAATCAACTGCTGCATTTATTAATTCAACGCATAACAAGTATAAAAAAGCAGTTGGAAAAGATTTCGGAAAAGTTGTTCCCGGATTTTACACAGACGAACCAGCAATGCACTATTATCATATGGGTTTGGACAATCTTGTAATTCCCTGGACGAGTAAGATGTTCAAGATATTCCGTGAGAGAAGAGGTTACGATTTAAAACCATACCTGCCGGCTCTTTACACTTCAATGGGTGAAATCACTTCAAAAATTCGTTATGATTTTTGGAGAACTCTAACTGAACAATATTCCGAATCGTATTACAAGCAGATCAGAGATTGGTGTGATGCAAACGGTGTTTTATTCACAGGTCATCTGCTTGGCGAGGAATGGCTTCGTGTACACGCAAGATGCGAAGGAAATATTTTTAAACATTTGAAACATTTACACATCACGGGAGTTGATCATCTCTATCCGAAAATCGGAACAGAAAGTGAACCCGATCAGCACGTTGCATTAAAGCTTGCAAGCTCAGCAGCACATTATTATAGCAGTGCAAGATTGCTATGTGAATCAATGGGTGGTACCTATTGGGATTGTTCTCTCGAACGAATGAAATGGATTGCAAACTGGGAGTATGTTCTCGGTGTTACAATTTTCAATAACCATGGCTATCATTATTCAATTGAAGGCGAAAGAAAACGTGACTGGCCGCCATCGCAGTTTTATCATCATACATGGTGGAAATATTACGATCAGTTTACAACTTACATGTCCCGGCTCGGTCATATTCTTTCCGGCGGCAAGCACGTAGCAAAAGTTCTAATGCTTTATCCGATAAACAGCATCTGGACGAACTATGTACCACAGTCAAGAAATGACATCGGAAATGTTATTGAATTCGATTTCAATTATTTAACAGATACTTTATTAAAACTTCATTTTGATTTTGATTACACTGATGAAGATATTCTTTCAGAAGCTAAAGTTGAAAACGGAAAATTAAAAATTGCAGATGAAGAATTTGAATTACTAATACTTCCTCCGTTAACGCACATTAAAGCTTCAGCATTCGAGAAGATTCAGGAGTTCGTAAATTGTGGCGGGAAAGTAATCGCTGATACTTTAATTCCAACTGCTTTGCTTGAGTATGAAAAAGATGATGCACAGCAAAAACTAACTGATCTATTTGGTAAAGATCCCCAGGGAATGCTTCATAACTTTGCGAATGGAGCGACGTTCGGGATAACTCACAAAAATGCAAAGGGTGATATTTATGTTATTGAGGGAAAAGGACTGAATCGTGAAAGAAGAAAAGAAAAATTGAATGAAATTATTCTTAAATGTATTAGGCCTGATGTTACAATAAGCAATGAGGATGTTTTTTATCTGCACCGGCAGAAAGACGGATATGATATTTACTTTATTGCAAACGTATTGCAGGAAGATAAAGGTGAAGTTGAAATTTCATTTGAGAAAATCGGTGTGCCGGAAATTTGGAACCCAAATACAGGTGAGATAGAAAAATTAAACGTCTATCAGATTAAGGATGGAAGATTAAGCATTGCTTTGAATTTTCCACCCAGTGAATCTCACATAATTATTATTCGTGATGAGAAGCCTTCCTCTTTCATTACAGAATCAAATATTCAGATTGAAAGTTTTGATGGAAAAGTAATAAGTGGATTTGGAAATCCTGACAGTAATGAAGTTTCTGTATCAATATTTAAAGATGAGGAACTTGTAAAACACAATTTACCAGCAAAGAAAAAATTATCAGAAATAAGGCTTGACGGTAAATACAAATTCAGTGTTGAAGATGATAATGTATTATGCATCGCAAACTGGAGAATGAAGATCATTGAAAATTCAGACAACAATTTGAAATACGCAGAAACAAATTACAATGATAACGATTGGCTCAATGTAACTCTCGGTGCATGGGAAATGCAATTACCGCAGGAGCGAGATGAAGAAATCTATCCTGTTACTCTTTGGTACCGTACGTCATTTGAAGCAGAAAAGCTTGTAAAAAATATGCGATTACTTATCGATGGCTTCAGTGGAACAGAATACACATTGTTTATTAATGGTAAAGAAGTAAAGTCCAGAGGAAGAAGAAGCAAGCTCGATGCAGAGATAAAAGAAATTGATATTGATGAATTTTTAGCTATGGGTAAAAACTTTTTGGCAGTCCGTCTGATTGTAAACAGAAGAACAGATGGAATACTTGATCTGTTGAAAATTATCGGCGACTTCTCGCTGAAGAATAAAGATGACCAATATATAATTGCAGATAAGAAAACAGAAATTGAAATCGGTGATTGGACGAAGCAAGGATATCCTTTCTTTTCCGGTACCGGTGTTTACGAAACAACATTTGATTTACCAAAAGATTATCTCGATGGTAAACTGTTTCTTAAACTTAGTTGCGGTGAAGATGTTGCAGAAGTGATCGTAAATAATTCAGACCCGATCGTGACCCCATGGAATCCCTATATGATTGATATAACAAATCTTGTCAAAGCAGGCAAGAACACTATCAAAATAAAAATTACAAATACACTAATTAATATTTTAGAAGCTGTTCAAAAAGAATCCGGCTTATTCAAAGAGCCGATCATTGAACATTTTAATAATTACAAAATTACACTATAGAAAAAGTTTCGGATTAACTAATGAATAAACAGGGAGTGTTGGTCATAGGTAGTTCAAACCTTGACCTCGTAGTAACTGCAAAGAGGTTTCCAAAACCCGGCGAAACAATTTTTGGAAAAAAGTTTGAAATGTTTCCCGGCGGTAAAGGTGCCAACCAAGCAGTATGTGCAGCAAGATTAGGATGTAAAACATCTTTCATCGGAAAGATGGGAAATGACGAATTCCGTGAGAAACTTTCAGTTATACTCATAGAAGCTGGAGTAGATATAAATAATTTGTTCATCGATGAAAATGAACACACGGGCACAGCCTTAATAACTGTAGATGAGCGCGGGCAGAATCAGATCATCGTAATTTCTGGTAGTAATATGATGCTATCCCCGCAAGATATTATTTCAAAATCCGAACTGTTTTTGAATACAGCTGTAGTACTTACTCAGCTTGAAATACCGATTGATACAGTAGTCCAATCTGCAAAATTGGCACGGAAGAATAATGCAATATTTATTCTGAATCCAGCTCCCGCAGCTTCATTGCCAGAGGATATCCTTCCTTTAATTGATTTTATTACACCGAATGAAAACGAATTAGAGCTTCTGTCGGGAGTAACAACAAATGATGATTCCAGTATAAAGCTGGCTGCAGAAAAGCTATTAAAGAAAGGTATAAAGAACGTAATCGTTACTCTGGGTGATCGCGGTTCAATGTTAATTAATGAATCGACTATAAAGCACTTTCCCGTAAGTAAAGTTAAAGTTGTCGATAGTACGGCAGCAGGCGATGCTTTTAACGGGGCTTTGGCTTCGAGTCTATCCGAGGGTCATTCAATCGAGGAATCAATTGAATTTGCTAATAAAGTTGCTTCCATTGCTGTCACCCGGATGGGAGCTCAAAGTTCAATGCCGTATCTAAATGAAATAAAAGATTTACATATTGTTTAAAATTCAATCAGGAGAGTTAAAATGAAACGAATAGGGGTTCTTAATTCAAATTTATCATTTATAATTGCTTCAATGGGGCATAAAGATAAATTAGTTGTCTGTGACAGCGGATTGCCAATTCCTAAAAATGCTGATGTTGTTGATCTGGCACTTACCAAAAATATTCCCCGGTTTATGGATACTTTGAAAGTAATTCTTGAGGAACTCAAAGTTGAAGAAGCAATCGTAACAAATGAACTTGTGACAGGAAACTCAAAATTCTATAAAGAAATTAATTCTTTGTTGAATGGAACCAAAATTAAAAAGGTAAATCACGAAAAGTTCAAAGACATAACTCGGAATGGTGGAAACATTACTTTTGTAAGAACAGGAGAAGCAACGCCGTATGCAAATATTATTCTCATTTCAGGCGTAACTTTTTAAAAGGAGAAAAATTGGAATACAGAAAATTCGGAAAACTTAACTGGAACATTTCAGAAATTGGATTTGGTGCCTGGGCAATCGGTGGTGATATGTGGGGTCCGCAGGATGATAATGAATCGATAAAAGCACTACATAAAGCGATTGATCTTGGAGTTAATTTTATTGATACTGCCCAGGGTTACGGCAGCGGTCATAGCGAAGAACTCGTCGGGAAAGTTTTAAAGGAAAGAAAAGAAGAAATTTATGTCGCAACGAAAGTTCCGCCAAAAGGTTACGCTCCCTGGCCTCCGCCGGATAATTATGATTCAAGTAAATCATTTCCCGGCAATTACATTATCGAAGAGTGTGAGAAGTCATTGAAAAGATTGCAGAGGGATTATCTCGATGTATATCAATTCCATACATGGGCAACTGCTTTTAATATTGGTGATGAATGGTATGAGGCGATGAGCAAATTAAAGCAGCAAGGAAAAATCAGAGCTATCGGAGTATCTGTTCACGACACTACTCCTGATTCGGTTTTAGCTTCGCTAGTAAATGGAAGAGTTGATGCTGTTCAGGTTATTTACAACATCTTCGAGCAGTATCCACAATTCAATCTTTTACCTATTGCTGAAAAAATGGGAACGGGGATAATCATACGTGTTCCTTTCGATGAAGGTTCGCTGACGGGAAAATTTGCGCTTCAAACAAAATTTCCTGAAGGTGATGTAAGAAAACATTATTTCAGAGGAAACAACCTTCCAGCAGTTATTAAAAAGGTTAAGGAGATTGAAGAGTTCAAGAACAGTAAAGGTCACAGCAATTGGTCGATGCCGGAATATGCATTGCGTTATTGCTTAAGTCACTCTGCCGTCAGCACCGTGATTCCAGGAATCAGAAATGTAAAACAGGCAGAACTTAACTGTGCAGTTGGTGATGGTGTCTGGCTTGATAAAATTGAAGTTGAAGAACTAAAGAAATTTTACTGGCGTAAAGATTTCTGGCGTGAAGAAGCAACATTAGAAGAAGTTAAATCTTAATTAATTCCAAATTCAGAAAGAAATAATATGATGAAAAAATTTATATATCTCTCATTTGTAATCTTAACTATCTCGTCTATTCTCTTTGCACAGACTGATAAACTGATGTATGATAAACTTGAAAGACCGGCAGGGCTAACTTATTACAATATGCCTGTCGGACTTTGCGAAGACTATCCCGAAGAAACCACAACGATGGAAATTATCAGAAACGATTTTGAGTTTCTTAAAAAGCATGATGTTAAGTTTATGAGAATATCATTCGGCTGGGATGCTATCGAATCAGCAGAGGGTAAATATGATTGGCTTTTCTGGGATGATTTTGTAAAGATGGCTGTTGATGAATATGGAATTACATTACTTCCTTACATCTGTTATGTCCCTCAATGGTCATCAACCAATCCACAGGATACAATGTTCTTCTGGAACTATCCTCCAAAGGATAATAAACCGTGGGGAGATTTTATTAAAACTCTTGTGAAGAGATATAAAGATAGAATTAAAACCTGGGAAGTCTGGAACGAACCCGACATCTGGATTTACTGGCAGGGAAACAGAAAACAGTTTGTTGATTTTATGAAGACTGCATCGGATGCTGTTCGTGAAGCTGATCCAACTGCAAAAGTTGTGTTCCCGGGAATTGCATACGATCCTGAATTCGTAAAAGATCTTTTTAAGAACTGGGGGATGAGTAAGAACTTCGATATTATAAATATGCATAACTACTATGAAACCTGGCATCGTCATCCGATTGAAGAAATAACAAACTATGTTAATGAAGTTTATGATGTTGTCTGGAGATACGGCGACAATCAGCCGTTGTGGATGGCAGAAGTTGGTTACAGCACTTTCAGAAAAGATGCAAGAGTATCCGATTCTTATAGTGCATATTACGATTACGAACATTCACCTGAATATCAGGCAGTGCATCTTTTCAAAACACTTGCTTTAGTTGCTTCGACTGAAAAAATTTCCGCTGTGGCTTGGTATGAAATCAAGGACCTTCCTCCAAGCGAAAATGTAATCGGCGACAACGATAATAATAGATATCTTGGAGTTGCATACCCGGATCATAAACCAAAACCATCTGCACGGGCCTTACAATTTTTTAATGAACTGTTCTCGAAGAAATACAGAAATGCAAACGATAAAATTAAAGTTGACAGAACTATTGGATCAGAAACAGTTGTGAATGCGTTTGAGAATGAAGACGGAAGTTTCATTGTTACTGCGTGGATTCAGACAACCGTGCCTGGAAGAAATGGTGATGATAAATCAGGTATGGTGAAAGATACCCGGAAAGAAAGCATCAGTATTCAGATTCTTTCAAACCTGAATGGTGAAGTTACTCTTTATGATGAACTCGGTAATAAAAAAGATTTTAACTCCGCGGAGAAAAAAGGTGATTCGTTGCTTCTTAAGAACATCACTCTTGAAGGTGGAAAAATCACAGTGTTTGAAATTAAATAATAAGAATTAGCAATGACTATCAAAGCAAAGAAAATTACAGCTGAAAATTTCGCTTCTTTCGGGAAAGTGGTTGTTGGTGCTTCGGGTAAGCCGACATCTCAGGCAGCAGATTACAAATTCTGGTCTGATATAATGAATTATAAAATTGATGACGAAACAGAAGTTGGTATTTGCACTGTTTATAAGCAGCCATCAAATTCAATTAATGGAATGGAAAGACATCTTCACACTCCGGAAATTCTGATTCCGATTGATGCACCATTTATTCTTCCTTTATTGAATGATAAAAACAATCCTGATGAAGCAGATGCATTTATTGTTGATATCGGACAGGCAATTGCAATAAATGAGAAAGTATGGCACGGGGCCTGCATCCCATTTGGAAAAGATGAGTGTTCATACTTTGTAATTTTTAAAAGAGGAACGCCACACAAAGATGTTGAGAAAACTGATCTGTCAGAGATAACAATTTTATAATGAAGACAAATCCAAACTGAGTTTTAATGAGCGAAAATAAAATAACATCTGAAAAAAGTTTTTTACGTCTTGGAGAAAATCCTCTTGATGTAGAAAGCTTTTTTTATTTGCCGAAAAGCACAAACGTTTGTCCACACGGAAAGCAAAGTCTGATTCTCAGAATTCCGGAGAGAGTAAGTGAACCCATTCTGTTAACAGAAGTAAAAAATCTCAATCAAAAAGAAAATTCTGTTTCATTTAATCTGGAAGACGCTACTTCTGATTTTAAAGCTGAGATTTCAATTAGTTCAAATGACGACGGAATAAAATTCAATTGCAAAGTTGAGGGCAACAGACCAATCTGGTTGATCGAATGGAAAATATCCGGATTAAAATTAAATGAAGTTCTTGTGCCTGCATTGGGTGGACAATCAATTAAAAACAATGCACCAGTTGGGACTTTACTTTCCTACAAATATCCGTTTTGGTGGAATGCACAGTTTGTTCTCGGTTCAGCAGATGATTACGGAATTATTATCAGATCAAAGGATGAAAAACCTGAATTGAAACTCCTGAGAGTTTTAAAGGAACAGAATTCATTTGAAATCGCTTATGGGTTTGAAGTTCCCGCACCACTCGATAAAAAATCTTTCGAAGCTGAGTGGTTTCTTGATTTTTATGCTGGCGATTGGAAAAATGGAGTTGATATTCACAGAAATTGGCTTGAGAAAGCTTTTCAACTCAAACCATTTCAGCAGCACTCAAATTTTCCTGAATGGGCAGACAAAATAAATTTTGTTCTTGAAATCTGGGGAGCAAGAAGAGACAGAATCAATCCTGCTCATTCGTTTGACGAAATGAGAGAACGAATAAAAGAGTTTGCAAACCTGTATGATCCATCCAAAACTCTTTTATACTTGGCCGGATTCGCAGAACACGGAATTGATTCAAATGCACCGGATTATAATCCAAGTTCGCAATGCGGCAGCGAAGAAAAATTTAAACTACTTGTTGATGAAGCTCATCGTCTTGGTTACAAAGTAATGATTCACACAAATGTTCTAGCAATGACTTTTCATCACAGACTTTATCCTGAGTTCAAAAAGTTTCAGGTTATTGATTGTTTTGGTCGCGAGCAAACGTGGGGACTCGATATGGATGGCGACTGGCTTGCCGAACCTTACTTCGCTTACATTAATCCAGCAAACACTGAGTGGGGAGATTTAATGAAAAAAACGCTCGGTGATCTTATCAATAAATTTAATCTTGATGCTGTTTTTCTCGATCAAACCCTACTCGCTTTCAATGTAAGCAATGGAAAAAATTTTCTTAAAGGAATGAGAAATCATATCCAAAGATTACAGAAAGCTTTTCCAGGAATCCTTTTCGCCGGCGAAGGAATAAACGAACAGGTTTTACCAGCATTACCAATGGCACAAATTCATGGGATCGACAGTATCACTGAAGTTCATGGAATGGAAGGACAGATTGCGTGGAGAGAAGTTCATCCGATATCTGCATACTTCTTTGGAAAATTTACGAAGTTCGTTCCTCATTTACTTACCAAGCATCCTTCTCATCCGATGTTCGCTTTTCAGGAAAGATCATATGAGCATTTGGGAGTTTTACCGGCACTTGTTCTGTACACTTCTGATCAACCGATTGATATTCCCGAAACAAGAGCTATGATCAATCGTTCGGAATCGATTAAAAATTTCAAGGACTTAAAATGAAAAAAATAAAAACTGCTATAATCGGCAGCGGTTTTATGGGCGGCGCACATCTCGAAGCTTTGCAGAGAATTGGCGGAGTTGAAGTTATAATGATCGCAACTGATGATGTTAAAAACGGCAAAGCTTTAGCAGATAAATTTTCTGTCCCGGATTTTACTACTGATTGGAAAAAAGCAATCAAAAATTCATCTGTTGATGTAATTCATAACTGCACACCAAATTATCTTCATTTTGAAATTAACAAGGCTGCTGTAAATAATAACAAGTACATAATTTCAGAAAAACCATTAACAATAAATTCAAAGCAGTCGGCAGAACTTCTTCAACTTTTGAAAAAACATAATGTAGTTAATGCAATTAATTTTAATTACAGATTTTATCCGATAATTCAGCATGCCAAGTCAATGATTGAGCAAGGAGAAGTCGGAGATATTTATTTAGTTCATGGTAATTATCTGCAAGACTGGCTTTACTACAAGACAGATTACAACTGGAGACTTGAAAGTGATCTTGGTGGCGATTCAAGAGCCATTGCTGACATTGGGTCTCATTGGTGTGATATGGTTCAATTTTTAACCGGATCAAAAATCAAAAAAGTCTTTGCTGACCTAGCTACAATTCATAAAACTCGAATCAAACCTGATAAAGCAGTTGAAACATTTAAAGGCAAAGAAAAAAAATCATCATCGGGAAAAGAAGTCCTTATAAAAACTGAAGATGCCGGATGTGTTTTGATTCGATTTGAAAACGGGGTAAAAGGAGTTTTCACCGTTTCGCAGGTTAGTGCGGGAAGAAAAAATCATTTCTGGATGGAAGTTGATGGAAGTAAAAAATCATTTTCGTGGAATCAGGAAAATCCAAATAAACTTTGGATTGGTTACAGGGAAAAACCAAATGAAGATTTAATAAAAGATCCATCATTACTAAATGAAAGTGCACGAAAGTATGCTTCCTATCCCGGCGGTCATCCTGAAGGCTATCCGGATGGACCAAAAAATCTTTTCAATTCAGTTTATAGTTTTATCAGGGAAGGAAAAAACCCCCAAAAAGACAAACCTGATTTCCCAACATTTAAAGACGGTCATGTTGAAAATAAGATTGTTGATGCAATATTGAAAAGTAATAAACTAAAAAGATGGGTAACTATTTAATATTATGGAGCTATAGCACTTAATCAATAAAGCATCTAGTCGATGCTTCTCCTTCATTTATGTTGTTATGTACCTATAGCTCCCTATTAATTTTTTTATGGAGCAAATATGAAAATTGGATTTCTCACAGCCTGCTTACCAAATATTTCTTTAGAAAAATTAGTTGGGTGGGCATCATCGCAAGGATTCAAAACTCTTGAGCTTGCAGCCTGGCCTAATGAAACTGACCGTGATTACCAGGCAAGACAAATTGATGCAGCAAATTTTTCTAAAGATGATGCGAAGAGAGTCGTTGAACTATTTTATAAATACAAAATGGAAATTTCCGCAATGGCTTTTTATGAAAATAATATCCATCCGGATTTAACAAAGAGAAATTATTATCTCAATCATCTTAAAAAAGTAATTGATACAGCTTCGTTATTGAATGTGAAATTTGTCGGAACCTTTGTTGGCAGTATTCCCGAATTGACACCAAATGAAAATATTAAAGAAATTAAAAAGGTCTTTACCGCTGTGTTAAAATATGCAGCAGATAAAAATGTTAGTATAATGATCGAGAATTGTCCAATGGAGAACTGGATGAGATTTGGACTGCCGGGAAATTATGCCTACTCACCTGAACTTTGGGATGCACTTTTCAACGAGCTTTCGTTTGATAATTTCGGATTGAATCTCGATCCTTCCCACCTTTACTGGCTTGGAATTGACTACATAAGTGCAGCTAAAAATTTTGCTTCAAAAGTTTTTCATGCTCACGCAAAGGATACTGAGATTCTTTCCGAGGGAATAAATCAATATGGATTATTCGGAAGACAGATAGATCCGATTCCATGG
>Ga0208980_10000147_pt1 | contig 35374 bp, 34 predicted proteins | sample WetSurMetagenome_3_FD_187993 | JGI IMG/M metagenome (GOLD analysis project Ga0208980, IMG submission 187993) | Wetland microbial communities from Twitchell Island in the Sacramento Delta, sample from surface sediment Aug2011 Site A1 Bulk (version 2) | ecosystem: Environmental > Aquatic > Marine...
GCAAGAGACTGGTCGAGCAGGTACGTGATAATATCTGCAGGAGTGCCGCGGTGATCGGTGATCCACGCTGCAAGAACGGCAACATCCGGTATACCGGGCTCTGCGCCAAACGCCCGTGTTGGGAGATTCCGCCGTTTTACCATATACAGATCTTATTACTCATAAGCATCTAAAAAGTACTGATGACCCCACCACCGCTGCTCGTCACCTGTGGGTTGCCGTACACAAACGGCCCCTGCCACCTCGGACACCTGCGAACGTATGTACCAGCCGATGCGTACGTCCGCTACATGCGGCGTGCAGGTGAAGATGTCGTCTTTGTCTGCGGTTCGGATAACCATGGGACACCCATTGTAGTTTCGGCCGAAGAGGCCGGTGTCTCCCCCCGTGCACTCTCCGAACGGTACCATAAACATTTTGACGAGACCTTCAAAAAGATGGAGGTGATCTTCGACCGCTTCGGCATGACTGACGACCCGGTGAACCATCACCGCACAGAAGAGATCGTGACCCGCCTCATGAAGAACGGGTATATCTACAACCAGGTCGTTCACCAGGCATATTGCACGAAATGCAAACGGTTTTTACCGGACCGGTATGTCGAAGGGATCTGCCCGCACTGCGGTACGCAGGCACGGGGTGATGAATGCGACCAGGGGTGCGGCAAGCACCTGGAACCCGGCGAGATTAAGGATCCGGTCTGCAAGGTCTGCGGCACAAAAGCCGAGTTCCGGAACCAGGAACATTATTTCTTTAAGCTTTCGGAATTCAAGGATTTCCTGCTCTCTTACCTTGATACCCTGCGGGGAACAAGCAATGCTCGCAACTACGCGATCGGGTGGATAAAAGATGACCTCCATGACTGGTGCATCACCAGGACACTGGAATGGGGAGTAAAGTTCCCGGGCAGGGATGATCTCGTAGTCTATGTCTGGGTCGATGCCCCAATCGGGTACATCTCGTTCACGGAGGAATGGGCACTTGCAGCAGGTAAAGACTGGAAGCGCTACTGGTGTAATGAAAACCGCGTCACGCATTTTATCGGCGGGGACATCATCTACCATCACAGTATTTTCTGGCCGGCGCTCTTGAAAGCAGCAGGGTATGGCGTTCCGCATGCAATTGTTGCGAGCGGGATGGTCAAAGTCGATGACCATAAATTCTCAAAATCCCGGGGATACGTCGTCTGGACAAACGATGATTATCTCGATAAGGGATTACCAGCCGATTATCTGCGCTACTACCTGCTCGCGTACACGAGCCACACAAAGGAACTGAACTTTTCCTGGAAAGTCTTTTCCGAGCGGATCAATAATGAGGTAGTCAATATTTTTGGTAACTTTGTGTACCGCACCCTTTTCTTCGCGCACAAAGAATTCAAGACCGTTCCGTCATGCCCGGTTGATCCTGTTATTATTGCAGAGATCGAAAAGAGCCTCATCACTGTCGATGGCTACATGAAAGACTATGAATTCAAAGGTGGTGTTGACGCAATCATGGCGCTGGCTGCATTTGGCAACACCTACATCCAGACTCAGGCGCCGTGGAAACTGATCAAGACGGATCGCGAATTATCAGCACAGGTAATCAGGAACTGCATCCAGATCGCCCACGCCGTCGCCCTGCTCATCCAGCCGGTGATGCCCCAAAAAGCGCAGGAGTGCTGGGCGATGCTTGGCTATACGGATAATGTGGCTGACCACCCGATCAGCGATGCTACACGCCCGGTTCCTGAGACAGCCATCAGAGCACCCTCCCCCCTCTTTGCCAGGATGGAAGAAGAGCAGGTAAAAGAACTCGATGCCCTTCTCCAGAAGCGGGTGGACCTTGCAAACAAAAAGACGGAGACAATTCCCATGGTTACTTTTGAGGAATTCCAGAAACTGGACATCAGGACCGGTAAGGTGCTGTCCGCAGAACCCGTTCCGAAATCGAACAAACTCCTGAAACTACAGGTTGATATCGGCGGCGAAATCCGCCAGATCGTGGCTGGTATGCAGCAGTTCTACAAACCTGAAGAACTGACAGGAACAGATGTTGTTGTTGTCACCAACCTTGCACCGGCAAAAATATTTGGGGTAGAGAGCAACGGGATGATCCTTGCAGCGGGCGATTCGGCATCCCTGCTTATTCCGCTCCGCCCGGTAGACCCGGGGTCTAAAGTGCGGTAACTCATGATTTTTCTTTTATTATTTTTTTAATTTCTGAATTGCTTTTTCGTGAAAAGATATCTGACAAAAAAATTATGGTTGTTTGTCAGATATACCCAAAGGGTTTGACAGTTATTGAAGGTAATAATATCCTGATCATTCACATCGAAATATTTGTTGTGGGATATGAGGTCCCCTGCCATAATCAATATTAACCAATGGCAATTTTTTGCGCCTGATGATTAGAATCCAGTAAAAAAGGTTATTTTTTCTGGTGGGTTACAAACCGCGCGTCGACTGCGTCCCAGTTCACGAGATGCCAGAACGCATCGATAAATTTTGCCCGGTCATTCTTATAATCCAGATAATAGGCGTGCTCCCAGAGATCGAGAGCCATCAGGATCCTGTATCCCGGGATGAGGTTAACGTTGTGCTTTTCTACCTGCATCATCATGAGTCGCCCGGTGTTCATGCAATACGTCAGCACTGCCCACCCGGAGCCCTCGACACTGGAGGCAGTCTGGGTAAACTCTTTTTTGAACCGTTCGAACGTCCCGAACTCCTCGTTTATTGCCGCTGCGAGTGTATCTTTCGGAATTCCGCCACCGCCAACACCGGATGGGGCAAGGTTTTCCCAGAACATGTTATGGAGACGGAACCCACCGAGATGAAATGAGAGTTCTTTTAAGAGCGCTTTCATATCCAGGTCAGCATTTTCCTTACGTGCCTTGTCGAGTTTTTCCAAAATTGCATTTGCACCCGTAACATATGCCTGGTGATGTTTCTGGTGGTGCAACGTCAGCTGGACTTCCGATATATACGGAGCCAGTGCCTTATACCCATACGGAAGATGGGGTAGTGTGTATCCTTTACCAGCATCCATACTTTACAAACCTCCTTTGTTAATAATGGTGTATTAGTTCGTTTCCGGTATTTGAGGTATTGCCCCATTGTATTAAGATGAGACATGATGTTTGAGTCAGGGAAAACTCAATGCATATTTTTTTGAACTGGACAGTCATCGTTTTCTTAACCGAAGGCTAGATGTAATTTCAGGGAAGATACGGTAATTGACTTACGGAGACCGGGCATGAATTTTCAGTTTCTGGACAAAACAATCAAAAATCCTTACCTTATACCTGGTCTGATCACAATAACTACCGTCGCATCAGTTCTCCTGAACTGGTACGGGCTGACCCTGGGTATCACGAATGTTCTTCCCCATCTTTTTTACATCCCGATCATTCTCGTATCTTATTTTTATCCCCGTCGCGGCGTCCTGTTCACCATCGCCCTATCGGCGATTTATGGTGTGCTCGTTCTGGGGTCAGGGTCTCCATCACCGGATGTTGTTATCTCGGCGCTCGCCCGCATCGTGGTATTTATCGTCATCGGTGCCGTGGTATCCTACCTCAGTAACCGGTTGCAGCAGGATGTCGCGATGTGCCTGCGCTTCGTATCCATGGTCGATTCCTCCAATGATGCTGTTGTAGGTAAGACTCTCGATGGGATCATTACTGACTGGAATTCCGGTGCAGAACGACTTTACGGATATACCGCGGATGAAATTGTCGGTAGGCATATCAGGACGCTCACCCCCTTGGATCGTCATGACGAGATACCCCAGCTTATTAAGAGAATACAGAATGGTGAACGTATCGAGCGCTACGAAACGGAGCGGATGACAAAAGATGGCAGACGCATCCAGGTATCTGTCTCCCTCTCTCCGATAAAAAACGCTCAGGGAACCATTGTCGGCGCATCCAGTACCGCATATGATATCACGGAAAGAAAACAGATGCAGGATGAAATCCTGCGTGCAAAGAACGAATGGGAGCGGACTTTTAATGCGGTCCCTGATCTTATTGCTATCCTTGACCGTGAGCAGCGCATCGTCAGAATGAACAAAGCGATGGCGGAACGGCTTGGTATACAACCTCATGATGCCATCGGACAGCATTGTTACAAAATCGTCCATCGCCTCGGTATGCCTCCACAGTCATGCCCCCACCAGTTACTGTTGAACGATGGCAGAGAACACTCATCAGAAATCCATGAAGATACCTTAAACGGTGACTTCCTGGTTACTGCCTCCCCGCTCAGGGATGTTTCAGGAACATTTATCGGCAGTGTCCATGTTCTCCATGATATTTCGGAACCAAAAAGGGCAGAAAAAGCCTTACAGATGGCGGCAAAAAAGCTCAACATTCTTTCCTCGATTACCCGGCATGACATCCTTAACCAGCTGATGATATTGGGCGGCTACCTGGTTCTCTCCAAAGATACGGTTAAGGACCCTGAATTGCTCACGTTTATAAAAAAAGAAGAAGAAGCCGTAATCTCTATCCGGCGCCAGATTGAATTTACCCGTTATTATGAAAACATCGGAGTAAATGCGCCCCAATGGCAGGATATCGCAGCAACGATTCGTTCATCTATTTCACAACTGATTACCGAAGGGATTGCCATTGAGGTCACGTTTTCCAATGTTGAAGTCTTTTCCGATCCCCTCATCAGTAAAGTATTTTATAACCTCGCCGAGAACTCCCTCCGCCATGGGGGCCATGTCACCCTGATCAGGTTCCGGTTCACCGAGACCGATGCGGGTGCAGTGATCACATACGAGGATAATGGTACAGGAATCCCCGTAGAAGACAAAGAACATATTTTTAAAAAAGGATTTGGGAAACATACAGGCCTTGGCTTGTTTTTAACCCGGGAGATCCTGGCGATCACCAACATTACCATTCGCGAGAATGGCGAACCAGAGAAAGGGGTCCGGTTTGAAATCCTCATTCCCCAGGAAATGTATAGGATTATCCATAATCCGGAAGGTTCACCATGACAGGGATACAAGATGACCCTAAACTAATGCAGACCCTGATTTCAATGCAGCAGGGAGAGATTACCGAGCATCATATCTACAAAAAAATTGCCTCTGCACAAAAAGATCCTCACAACCGAGAGGTTCTTGAGCGGATTTCCCAGCAGGAACTGGGGCATTATGCGATATGGAAAGGTTATACGCACCAGGATGTGGCCCCGGCCACCCTCAGAATCTGGTTCTATTACCTTACTGCGCGGATTTTTGGCATCACATTTGCCATCAAATTATTGGAAAACGTGGAAAAACGTGCACAGGGGTATGACCAGGCACTTCTCGACAAGATACCCGAGACACGCCAGATTCTTATCAATGAGCAAAACCATGAGCGCGAACTCATTGCACTTATTGACGAAGAACGGCTGAAATATGTTGGTTCGGTCGTTCTCGGGCTCAATGATGCACTCATCGAGTTTACCGGGACACTCGCCGGTCTTACGTTTGCTATCCAGAATTCACAGATCATCGCTGTTGTCGGGCTTATCATGGGAGTGGCGGCATCGCTCTCGATGGGTGCCTCTGAGTACCTGTCGCAGCGGTCTGACGGCGGACCCACCAGCCCGCTCAAAGCGGCGGTCTATACGGGAGGCGCCTACGTTATAACCGTTGCCCTGCTGATTCTTCCGTTCCTGCTCCTTTCAAGCCCCTTTTATGCTCTCCTTATAACCCTTGCGGGTGCCATTCTCATCATATTCTTCTTCACGTTCTATATCTCCGTTGCAAAAGATCTTCCCTTCTGGAGACGTTTCGGGGAGATGCTCCTCATCAGCCTCGGGATTGCCGCAATCTCCTTTGTCATTGGCATTCTCATCCGCACGGTGTTTAACGTCAACGTGTAAAAACCATTTTTTCTTTTTTTTTCATCAGTGCACAAAATGAATTATTGCCCGATTATTCTGAACAAGGTCGGTATTTTTTCATATTTCCTGCCGGAGATTACCAGTACTTTTATGCACGAGGAAATCTTCATTGAAGTATGCATGAAAGAGACAGGAGAAGGGCAAATCCATGAAAACTGTCATATATTATTTTACCGGAACCGGAAATTCACTTGCCGCAGCCCGGGCTATCTGCGGGCATCTTGGTGACTGCGAACTGGTATCGATTGCGTCGCTTGCCACCACAAGCGAAGAGATCCGGCCCACATCAGACCGCGTAGGTATTGTCTGCCCGGTCTATTATCTTGGCCTGCCATCAATTGTCACAGAATTTGTCAATCGTCTCGATCTCTCACGCACAGGTTACTGTTTTGCGGTTCTTACCATGGGAGGATTCGGGGCTTCTGCATTGCACCAGCTCGATGACTTTGTCTTTGCCCGCAACAACCGCCATCTCGATGCGGCATTTACCGTCCGTATGGTGGGTAACTTTGTACCTCGCTATGATTCTGCAAAGGGAGCGAAGCAGGAGAAACTTCTTAGGAATGCAGATACTATCCTTTCTGAGATTGCCGCCAGTATTGACAAAGGACTGATTGTCCGTCCCGGTATTGCTTTCGTTACAGGGCTCCTGAAATGGTTCATGTATGACGGGTTCATCCGGCAGATCCACGGAGCTGACAAGAACTTTTTTGCTGATGAAAAATGCACATCGTGTGGCACCTGTGCAGCTGTCTGCCCGGTGAAAAATATCGAATTGGTGAATGAAAAACCGGTCTGGAAACACCACTGCGAACTCTGCTGTGCCTGTATCCATTTCTGCCCTGCTGAGGCAATCCAGTACGGGCCAAAGACAAAAACACGAGGACGATACAGAAACCCATCCGTGACAATCACGGATATGAAAAAACAGCGGGGAGAATAATATCCAATCACTTTTTTATTTTCGCTACCTTAATTGCACTGCAGGTTCCCACCTACCCTAAGGATTCTGCATGGCGTATCTCGAACCAAAAAAGGTTGCCCTTTTAATTGCGGTGCTTGCTGGTTTTTTAACGCCATTTGATCTTTCAGCAGTCAACATTGCGCTGCCGTCAATCAGCAGCGAATTTTCCATGGATGCAGTATCCCTTGGCTGGGTTGCAACTGCCTACCTGCTTGCATCTGCAGTCTTTTTGGTCCCGTTCGGCAGAATTGCCGATATCTATGGCAGGAAAAAGATCTTTTCCCTGGGACTATTCATTTTTACTACAGCTTCGCTGTTCATGGCATTTTCAATATCTTCTGCCATGATCATCTCGCTCCGGGTTGTCCAGGGAATGGGCGGGGCGCTCATCTTTGGCACAGCGGTTGCCATCCTGACGTCGGTAACTCCCCTTAATGAAAGGGGGAAGGCTCTTGGGATCTACACGACTGCAGTCTACCTCGGTCTGTCGATGGGGCCGTTTATTGGCGGTTTTCTTACCAGCACGTTTGGCTGGCGCAGTATCTTTTTAGTAAATGTCCCGATTGGTATCCTGGTCCTTGTCATTATCAGGACACAACTTGCAGGCGAATGGGCAGATGCCCGTGGTGAATCTTTTGACCTTTCAGGGGCACTGCTTTATGGATTAGCGTTGATCTCGGTGATGTATGGGTTCTCCCGCCTGCCGGATACTACAGGTCTGGTGCTTGTCATCGCAGGCACGGTATTCCTTTCAGGCTTTATCTGGTGGGAGAACCGCACTTCCCAGCCGCTGCTCAACATTTCATTATTCTTAAAAAACCGGGTATTTGCGTTTTCCAATCTTGCGGCACTCATTAATTACAGCGCCACGTTCTCAGTGACTTTCTTTTTGTCCTTTTACCTGCAGTATATCCGGGGACTTACCCCCGCTGCTGCCGGCACCATTCTTGTCATACAGCCGGTTGTGCAGGCAATATTTTCATCATATGCCGGGAAACTTTCGGACCGTATCGAACCGGGAAAAATTGCATCTGTCGGTATGGGGATGACTACCTGTGGCCTTATCCTTCTCTCGTTTCTCTCGGTTGACACCCCGTACGCCTACCTCATCGGAACGCTTGTCCTGCTCGGACTGGGTTTTGCTTTCTTCTCATCGCCGAATACTAATGCGGTCATGAGTTCGGTAAAGAAACATGAGTACGGTGTGGCGTCCGGTATCCTTGGTACAATGCGGCTTGTTGGCCAGATGTTGTCTATGGGCATCGCGATGGTAATTATTTCTCTCTTCATCGGCCGCGTCATGATTACCCCTGATGTTGCAGATGAGCTGTTAATGAGCATCCATGCTGGTTTTGTCATCTTTGCCCTTCTCTGCTGTTGTGGGATCTTCTTCTCGCTCGTGCGGGGAAAGGTTCGCCATGGGTCAAATGATTCCACCAAGGTATAGGATCTTAAGAAAAGTCACAATACAGAGTTTGAAAACGTCCTAGTCCCTTTCCTTGGTTGAAAGGATTTGAATTACTCGTGCCCGAAGATAAAAGGTTAATCCTGACTTTCTGACACATGGCATTCTGCTTAAAGTCAGGACATATCATGGATATCTTATATATCCATCCTGCACAAGAACAACACCACATGGATGCGGGAATTCGTGACCGGTTTACAGAACTCTGGCAGACATATTGCCCAGGTGCGGAGCTGCCTATTACTTTTGAAATCGGTGAAGATACCAGGACTACGGAGAAAGCAAAAACACCTGCGAACTGGCGATGCTTTATCTGTGACCTGGCACGGGTAAGGAAAGGGACTTCGCTGGTCTTTGACCGGTCATCGATTACCTGCAGCGGCGGTCTGTTGTTCTTAGGCTATGAAACGCAGAGAAGCGAGAACTTCCGGTACTTTCTCTCTTCGGGAAAACCCGGAGTGGTGGAAGGCGAGCGTTACAAAAAAAGCTCGGAGATCGTTGATGAGATCACTGCCCGTCATGTCAGTCTGCCGGTGGATGATAAAAGCTACACGTTTAAACGGTGGGACAAACTGACACCGGAAGACAACCCTGACGTGGTGATCTTCTTTGCCAGGCCTGAAGTGCTGTCAGCGCTGTTCACGCTTGCCAATTTTGACCAGTCAGACCCTGAGGGGGTTATCTGCCCGTTTGGTTCGGGGTGCTCATCGATCATCCATTATCCCCGGTTTGAGCAGACACGTGATAATCCCCGGGCAGTGCTTGGCATGTTTGATCCATCGGCACGTCCCTGTGTCCCAGTAGATATTCTGACCTTTGCCGTCCCGATGAAAAAGTTTGAAAAGATTATCGCTTCAATGGAAGAGAGTTTCCTCATCACAAAAACATGGGAGAAGCAGAAAGCAAAGATTGCCCGGAGCAACGCGGTGCATTCGTCGTAAGGCCCCGAAACATCCGAAAATCTAATATCCATCCATCAGACCAAAAGCAACTAAATCAGGATCTTTCAGGACTAATGATGAAAGTTTGCTGATGAATATACAGAATTTTTCGGGTAAAGTTGCCAATATTACCGTTACTTCTTCCGGAATAGATCTTGCAACTGCGAACATGCTTGCGAGGGATGGTGTCAAGGTTGCTCTCTTTAGACTTACATTCGTACCAATAAAGGAAACATAAAATCAGAGTCTGGAAATTTTTCCCGATTAATCCCGGTTACTTTGTTTCAGGAGCGAAATCCTCCAGCCCATCTTCCGGCTCACCAGTCCTTTTTGCCGCCATAGTACATCCTTCCGGGACATAGTACCGCTTCCCGCCACTCAGGGTCTTGCCACAGAAGTCCCGGCAGCTGGCCGGTCGCCTGTCGTATATATCACAACCCCACTTTTTGACTCCGCTGACGTCTGGCTTCTCCTCGTGAAGGTGCTGGCATGGAGCCTCAACAAGGAAAAATCCGTCCGCTTTTTTGAGACCCCGTTCACGGAAGTAAAGCAGCTGGTGGGGTTTGCATTGCCGGACAAGGACAACAGGAAGCCAGCGGCAGCACTCACCGCATCGGCTGCAGGTGCCAGATTTCGGTGCAGGCTGGGTGGATTTCATACATCATTACCTTCATATCATCATTACCATTTACGGTTACTCAGGAAAAATGGTGAGGCGCAAACCAGATTAACATGTCGTTTTATGACAGGAGTTCCCTGGCAGTTCCCCACTGCGGAAAGACGATACGACTACTTAGACCAGGAAGCATTTCTTACGTTGTAACCATACAAAAAAGGAGAACCGTTCGGGAGAACATTATGATCCCCCATGAAGTGTCCGATAAGCGATGACCGCATCGTGAAAGGAATTGAATACATGGTCTTTTCCAATCAGATCAAAAAACATATCCCGTTCCAATTGTCGTCTGACCTGATCTTTGACATCACTTAGTACCAGCTCAACACCATGTTTTTTCAGTTCTGCGTGAAGTTGTTTGAGTGATTCCAGCCCGGAGTAATCAATATCACTGATCATTGAAGCAGACAGGCATAACCATTTCAGGGACGGACTGGCATTTTTGACGATATCAAGAATGTCTTGCGTAATACGGTTTTCATTCGCATAATAGAGGTTTGCCCCGAACTGGTATATTGCAAGACCGGGTGCAGCCTGGTCTCCTGATGTAAGAGGAACCGATCTCCATTCCCCCTGAGGTGACTGAGAGAGCAGGACGTTTATGGGGTTGTAACTATGACGGAGATGGGCAAGAATGGAGAGTGCGATTGCAACGACAATACCCCAGCCGACACTGATGAAAATCACGGTTAATGCCGTCATGAGTGCTACCATAAATTCAACGGGACGATGATAAAGAATTGTTTTCATGCCATGGATATCGATCAGGCGGATCCCGATAGTAAATACAATTGCTGCCAGAACTGCCTCGGGCAGGTAAGACAAAGGAACAGTAAGAAACAGCAATACGATAAGGATTACACCGGCAGTAACCACCTGTGCAAGCTGGGTCTTACCCCCGGCACTGTCAACCATCTCGGTCTTTGTCGGGCTCCCGTTAACAACAAACGTACCCGACATGCCGGCAGCAACATTGGACAGGCCGAGGCCGACAAGGTCGACATTCTCATCGAAATTTTCTTCGTACCGTAACGCGTATGCCCGGGATGTTGCCGCGCTTTGGGCGAGAATTACCAGAAAACAGGCAAGTGCAATGCCAAGAAGTTCGGGGATCTGGTCAGGCGGTACTGAAGGAAATGCGATTACTGGAAGGCCACCGGTTATTGTGCCAATCGTCGTAACGCCAAGGGCTTCAAGGTTCAGAGCCCAGCACGCGATGATGGTCCCGATTACTGCAAGAAGTGCCCAGGGAATCTTTCTGAAAAAATGACCTCCGACAAAGATGATGATTAAAACCGTGACCGAAAGCAGCACCGTGATGCTGTTCATCAGGAGAATTTCCCGGGTGAAGACGTGAACAACCTGCAGGATTGGGCCATTGCCCTCTTTTGGTACTCCGAACATGCCAGGAACCTGGCCGAGTGCAACCTGAATTCCCACGCCGGTCAGAAATCCGATCAGGACTGCCCGTGAAAGAAAATCTGCAATAAAACCCAGTTTCAGGATTCGCGAAATGATTAAAAAAACCGCTGCAAGAAGGGCAACCATTCCTGCGAGCGCGATATACTCGGGAGAGTCGGGCACGGCCATCGTCACAAGCGTTGTAGCAAGGATCGCTGCAGTTGCAGAATCTGCCCCTACTACAAGGTGGCGTGAAGACCCGAAAAAAGCAAACACTGCACTGGGAATCAACATGGTATACAAACCCAGGACAACAGGCACGCCGGCAATTTTTGCATACCCCATCACTTCAGGAATTGCAAGTGCTGCAAGGGTAATCCCTGCAATAATATCCAACGGTATCTGCGATTTTTCAACGGGGAGGATTCCCTGAAGAACGGAAAGTTTTCCCAATTTCTTTGGTATAGTGTCTTCCGGTGGCATGATCTGCTACGAGATAATTTTGGGGAGGTAATCGGGACAAAGAAATGGTTCTTTGCCGGATTGGAAATTTCTCGCTGGTTAATTCTCCTGAACCATAAACGATTCTGGTTGAACAGACAAAAAAAGGTTACCTGAAATGTTATTTACCCGCTGATGCTGGCGTGATATTTACCGGGACCGGGGTTGTAGTTTCCGGACAAATACACCCTAATGGCAGATATCTGATGTGATTTTCACAAGAGATTTCACAAACCTGGATAGCGATATCCTGGTCAGGAGTTCCTTTCTTCTCTCCGACCTGCACCAGTGGGTTAACATAAACACAAGCGGCTGATAATGAGAGGATGACGAGGAGAACGATTACCATTACTTGTTGTTTCATAGTGTCCCCCTTTTCGTTTTTGTACGCACTTCTTTTCGTTCTTTCTTATATAGTCTTTTGACGCATTCGTCCGGAAGAGGATACAATCCGTTACAACGCTTGTGCTGGGTCCAGCACAATTAAGGAGAACATCGGGTTTGGAAAGGAGAACCGCAAAAAGTGGAACTATCTCATCCTGCATTCCCGGTTAATGGTTACGTGAGCGGTACTTTACGATAAGCAGAACCACAATCACACCGGCAAGAACGATGGCAAGCCCGAGTACTGCTACCCACAATTTGGAATAGGGAGACACCGGTACCAGTATGAGATTAATTGTCTGGGTCTGGTTTAGGATTATATGTACCGTTAGCTCTTCTGAGGTATACCCTGCAGAGGAGACGTTGAGCGTGTGATTGCCGGTAGTGAGGCTTGTATAGGTAAACGGAGAGACGCCGGCATCCACACCGTCGATCATGACGCGGGCTCCGGCCGGGCTCGTGTTGATCACAAGCCCGCCCGTCTGTTGCGCGAGTCGGGCAACGACATCTGAAACCGATCCGGGTTCCACCTTTACCGGCGTGAAAAACGGATAGTATCCAAACCGCGAGAACGTTACGTTATAGGTACCCGGGGTGAGTCCTTCGAGCGTCAGCGGTGTTTTTCCTTTGTATGCATTATCGACAACAACGGAGGATTCATTCGGGGATGAAGACAGGACCATTATCCCCAGAGCCTGGGGGACAGGTTGCGTAGCGACGGTGACGTACGGGGCATCGATCCCAACAGAGATCGTACGGTAGCTCGTTCCACTTAAGTGAGAACGATCCGTCGGGCTGTCCACAACCCAGACCGTATACGCGCCACCATCGAGCCTGCCACCCACCGAGTTCGTGCCCCAATGGTAGATCCAGTGATCGTTGCTGTCGACATCAACTTCCGTAAAATGCCCTTCATCTGCCCGCGCGTTGATATTGTCGAGTGCAACGCCATTTACCGGAAGATTGGGTCCGGTTAAAAAGAGGTAGACAGTCGGGCTTCCGGTCGAGTAGCCCTGGAGCGTGACGATATCTCCCATATATACCTGGATACCTGCAACAGCAGCAGCTCCACCTGCCAGAAAAAGACATCCGATCAGAATAATACCGGCACATCTGGCGGTTTGTATGGTCTTCATTATTCTGTCACACTGGTATCCTTTTTTCATAGTCACTATCTCCTGGAATCAAGGACAACTACCGCAACAACCAAAAAAATTATCCCCACCACAAGGGCAAAAGCAGGGGGCACCCCACCGCAAGCCAGCATGATGGTGATTATAAGGCCCCAGATTATCCCTTCCACCTCATGGGGTTTCAGGTTACGATAGTTCATGCTCAATCATTCATGGAATTCCTATAAAAAACCGTGCCAGACAAGTTCAGGGATTTTTTGCCGTCTTAATACTATCAATCATGACGTTAATTTTCTGACTATCTCCAATCTCTTTCTGGGTGAACAGATACTCCCCCAACACGGTCACGCCTTTTAATTCGAGTGCTTTTTTCATGGTCGGGAGGGTGTCTTTTGCCGTGCCTCCGCAGGTTGCAAAGATAACCGCTTTTTTCCCGTCGCACCCTTTAAGCGCAGCAATTGCCGCATTGATCGCTGGTGTTGCTTTGAAGGCCCAAACCGGCGTGCCGATAACGATAAGGTCAGATGCAGAGACATCGATGTTTTCGGGCTCGATTGGGTCACACTCCCCTTTCATGGCACGGTATGCACCTTTTGTATATGCAGTGAGTTTGGAGTAATGCTCTTTTGATGTCACTTCGACGAGGTCTCCCCCACACCCTTTTTGGATTTTCTCGGCAATACCACGGGTAATTCCCGAAAATGAATAATAGATAATGCTGGTTTTCATGGTCATTTAGCTCCAGTCTTTTTTTATTGTATTTGTATCTGAACTGATACAAAGAATGATGGTATTATTACCAGATTTAGGCCTGCAGTTAGAGCCACAACACGAATTGCGTTGGCGAAATGCAGACACCCGGTTATTGTTCCTGATACTCCTCTCCTTTGCAATTGCAAAATTATTCATCCGGTTCGTTTCATATGAATTAGGTCGCCGATTCATTCATTCTCCAATCCAACTGTGTTTTCCCTATATTACTCTGGAAGATTACTGTGAAAGTAATTCGTGGGAACAGAACTGCACTCGTTTTCCGCACAGTTGAGGAGGGAGGGATAATATTTATTAACGTATTCTTTGACCATCCGCCGGGCCGAAAAAGCTGCACTTGTACTTTTTATGGATTCCTTCATCTTCTTTACCCAGGCATGCGGGATTCCGTCAATGGAATCAGAATAGTACAATGGCACCACTTCCTGTTCAAGCAAATTATAAAGAGCAGCAGCGTCCGATGCATCCCGTGATCCAGAAGAGGGTTCACCACCAAAAGCCCAGCCATTCCTGCCATTGTAGCCTTCGATCCACCACCCGTCAAGAATACTCAGATTGAGAACCCCGTTCAATGAAGCCTTCATCCCGCTTGTCCCGCAGGCTTCCATGGGGGGAACAGGATTGTTGAGCCAGACGTCAACACCATGGACCAGGTACTGGGCTGTCTGCTCCCCGTAATCTTCGACAAATCCAATCCTGCCACCGAAATCCGGTTGCTGGGCAAATTCATAAATCCGCTGCAGAATTAATTTTCCTTCATGATCAGCAGGATGCGCTTTTCCGGCAAAGAGTACCTGTACCGGTCGCCAGGGATTATTCAGGATGCGCCTGAGACGGGCCGGATCATGAAAAATAAGATCCGCCCGTTTATACGTAGAGAAACGCCGGGCAAATCCAATGGTAAGAACAGAAGGGTTGAGCATCAGGCCGTCCGCAGACAGGTTACTGGGTTCTTTTAAATGGGTCTCCCACTTGATTCGTTTTCTTTCCCGGATCCTGTTGAAAAGTTTTTGTTTCAGCCAAATATGTTCAGCCCATAGTTCTTTATCCGGTATCTCGTCAACCATTTGCCAGATCTCCGGGTTGTCGTGATTGATCTGCCAGTGAGGATCAGTTGTGTCAAAATATTTTGAATAGAGCATTTCCATCCGTGGATTCAGCCATGTAGGAACGTGAACCCCATTGGTAATATGATCAATAGGGATCTCCTGATCCGACAGGTCCGGCCATATGCAGTGCCACATCTCGCGGGCAACCATACCATGTTTTTTTGACACCCCGTTATGATACCCGGTCGTCCGGAGTGCAAACGCGGTCATGTTGAAGCCGGCCTGCGAGTCACAATTGCGGCCTAGCTGCAAAAAGGTATCGTGATCGATACCAAGCTGATGACAATAATGGGAAAAATATTTGCACATGAGGTCGATGGGGAATACATCGTTACCGGCAGCAACCGGCGTGTGGGTGGTAAAGACCGAAGTTCCTTTTACCTGTGCGAGGGCATCATTGAATGTCATCCCTTTTTCTACCCGTTCCCTGATCCGCTCCAATTGTGCAAATGCCGAATGTCCTTCATTGAGGTGCAGGGCAGAAAATTCAATTCCCAAGTCACTGAGGAGTTTCCTCCCACCGATACCAAGCACTATTTCCTGACGCAACCGTTGTTCGGGCTGTTCTGTGTACAGGCGATGGGAAATAGTCCTGTTTTCAGGTGTGTTTACATCAATATCAGTATCAAGCAGGTAGAGGGGTATCTTGCCTACATTAACTTTCCATACTGCGACAAAGATGGGGGGTTCCATAAACGGAACCCGTAGTACCATCTGGTCCCCGGAACTATTCAGGACCCTTATGATAGGTGCTGCATCGCGATCCATCACTTCCTTGATATTTTCCTGCCAGCCATCCGGACGAATATGCTGGTGCAGATACCCTTCTGAATACATGAACCCTACGGCTACCAGGGGAATTCCCAAGTCGCTGCATTCTTTCAGGTGGTCCCCTGCCAAAAATCCGAGCCCACCGGCATAAAAGGGAAGCGAGTGGTGCAGTCCGTACTCGGCTGAGAAATATGCAATGGTAAGGGATCTGCCGGAAGGGTATTGTTCCAAAAACCAGCTGTTCCGGTTGGTTATATACTGGGAAAAACGGTTCATAATGATATCATAACGGCGCAGGTATTCCGGATTTGTAAGAAGATTATCAAAAAATTCTGGGGGTATTTCCTGAAGCATTTTAACAGGATTATGCGTACTCTTTTTCCACGCCTGCTGATTGATCTGCTTAAAGAGTACCCGCGCCTCCGGATGCCAGCTCCACCAGAGGTTGTACGAGAGTTCGATGAGACCGGATAACCGTTCCGGAACATGGGGAAATTTTACTGCCATTCGGTCATACGGGTCGGCCATGGGATTTTTACCTTCCTGTTTTAATGTGGGAAAGAGTATGATTAATACTATCGGAAGAACAAAGGAGAGAAAAAACGGGAATTGAATATACAGTAAAATTTCCTGGTGTCAAAAGAGGGGATGGTTTGGTGTTGTTGGCATGAATACCGGTATTTGGGAGAACCTATACCAATCCGTGCAAAAACTGCATTTGGACCCGGTAATTACCGGGTTTAATGCCAACCTTGATCGCGTTATCCAGGTAACTCCCGGCCTGTTGAGATTATTTGATCAGCATGAGGTACCGGGATTTGATGCAGTACTCCCTCGACTGAAACAATCACTTCGCTACGCTTCTGCCGATGAAGTATTTATCAGTGACCTCTCAGAATACCAAAAAATTTCAGACTATTTTTCCCGTTCAGGTAGTCTCGCTATCGGAGGGCAGGCAGGAATTGCTGCAGTTCACCTGCACAGACTTGGAGTCCCTTCAGTTACCTGCGCCGTGCCAGGTGCCGGTCCAAAAACCTCTTCTTTTTTGCGGGATGCCGGTGTTATTCCCCTCACCTTTGCATCAGAAGCGGTCGCCCGTTCTGACAAGATCCATCTGATTTTTGAATATTCCTTGGGACTTGTTCCTCAGGTCAAAGGTGTCGTAGTGCGGAATAACCGCTTTATTGTTTCACCGCTGCATGATGCATCGACCGTGATCCTGCCGGATGGATCGATGAACGTTTTTCTGGAACAGGTTTGTGCATGTCGTCGTGCATTTCTTTCGGGCTACCAGTACCTGCGGACAGAACAGGAGTTTGTGGCGGCAGCCAGGCAGATCCGTTTGATCCGCGGCGTACATCCCCTCATGCGGACCCACGTGGAATGTGTTTCAGGTGTGGGCCCGGACGTTATAGCAATGATGCTTCGCCATATCCTCCCCGCTGCTGACAGCATCGGCCTTAATGAACGGGAACTGGGTATGTTCACCCGTGCAGTGCGAAAAGAAGATCCAACGTCAGCGCTTCTTGTGCCACCTTCTCCAAGTACCACTTTGCGTGATGCTATTGCACTTGCAGATGCTACGGGTGTTCCTCGGGTCCATCTCCATACATTCGGGTATTATATTCTTATCCTATCAGCAAAAACTGCACAACCGGAATTATCACGAAATGCCCTCTTTCTTGCTGCAAAGGTGACTGCCGATTCGGCGGGATTGGGAAAACAAGTTGTTTCAGGTGAAGGGTTGCGGGCGTATAATGAAATACGGGAAGTGTTTGGTCCTGATGAATCACCAGGGATTTTTGAGGAGAATAATCGGATTGTTATTTTCGTTCCTACGTATATCTCACAAAACGTTCAAAAGACCACCGGGCTTGGTGACATTCTTTCATCCACGGCGTTCGTGGCTGATATGTTCTGATCAGGAAAATTAACAGGTTTTTATTGATTCTATAGTTACCTGTATTGTTTCAAAAAATATAAACAACCCAAAATTTTATACCTATTCTTTTCATCTAATTCTGTGACTGAAGTTCAGATTGAACTACATAATTACCCCGCAAGCGATCTCTACTTGGATTTATCATTCGGATTCGAAAAGTCTTAGAGATTCTCAACCATTCAGGGGTTTTAGCAAGGACCTTCTGAACTGGCCTTCATCGAGGATGGAATGCAAGTATGCCCGCGCTGTCAATTGGATTTGAAGTACACCAGCCATACCGGCTGAACAGGAACTTTACCCCGGACCCAAAGGTAAAGAAAAGACATATTCAGAATTTGTATTTTGATGAGGTCAACCGCGACCTCCTGCTCCGCATCGCAGAAAAATGCTACATACCCGCTACAACGATGATACTGGATTTGCTGGACGATGGCTTTTCCTGTGCATTTTCATTATCCGGTACCGTTATTGAACAGCTGGAAAAATGGAGCCCAAATACTCTGTGTCTTTTTGAGCAGGTTGCACAACACCGGAACGCAGAGATCCTCGCCCAGACCTACTATCATAGTATTGCCAGCTGCTTTCATGATAAAACTGAATTTACCGAACAGGTCAGGATGCATTCCGCTCTCATGCATGACCTGTTCCATGCAGACCCGACAGTCTTTGAAAATACGGAGTTTACCTTTAACAATGACATTGCGGGCTGCGTACGAGACATGGGATTCTGCGGGGTTTTTACCGAAGGTGTGGAACGCGTCCTTGACTGGAGGAGCCCCAATTACCTGTACACCTGCAGGGATATCCCGGTAATTCTGCGGAACACGCGGTTATCTGACGACATTGCCTTCCGCTTCACCAACCGTTCATGGGATATGTATCCGCTGACTGCAGATACCTGGGCACGATGGGTCGCAGAATCTCCCGGAGAAGTGGTGAATGTCTTTTTGGACTACGAGTCGTTTGGCGAGCATATGTGGCCCGAAACGGGTATCTTCGATTTTCTCCGGCATCTTCCCGGGGAACTATCAGCACGGGACGTTCCTGTCATATTGCCATCGAAGGTGATCACGGAGTATGTTCCCGTCGATTCGATCACTGTTCCTGATACTATCTCATGGGCAGATATCGAGAAGGATACTTCAGCCTGGATGGGAAACGACCGGCAGCTGACGGCCTTTCATGCTCTTGAAGCGGCACGCGTCTTTGCAAAAGACAAGCAGACCTGGCGCTATCTGCAGACGAGCGATCACTTCTATTATATGGCATCAAAGTACGGGTCATGTGGGGAAGTGCATTCCTATTTCTGCTATCTCTCAGGAGAGGAAGCGTTCAGGACTTACATGAGAATTATTGCAGATTTTGAGGAACGATCCCTGCGATACATGAAGAACCGCAGGGCAGCACGGGCACTGCGCACACTGTCTCCTGAAAACGCGTTCTATTTCCACTCCCCTTCCGGTTTTATCGGGTATACGGCATACAGCCTTGACCAGTTCTGCGAGCTGGTATCCATTGTACCCGCAGATTCATTGCGGTACCATCAGGATCGGGGGGATTTTGCCTGCTGGATCAATGATATCCTCGGTGATCCCCTGATTGCGGAGAGTATCAGAGAATGCACGGAGCGACAGGACATAAAAAACCTTGTCGGTGAGTGGAGGGACGAATTGTGGAGTCATGTAAAATAGCCATATTCTGCTGGGAATCACTTTATGCAGAGCGTGTGGGCGGGCTTGCCAATGCCGCGACCAATCTTGCCGAGACCCTGGCAAAGTGCCACGAAGTTCACTACTTTACCCGTGGCCAGGTGCCGGATCAGACGATTAACAATGTTTCCTACCATTACTGCCAGCCCCGTGGAAATAACATTGTGGAGTATTGCGACAGCATGAGCCGGGGAATGGTGGAGAACTTTTTCAAGTTTGATACCCATCAGAGATTTGATTACCTCCATTTCAACGACTGGCATGCCGTCCAGGCACTCCATGAGCTGCAGGACCGGAATACCATTCTTACCTATCATTCAACGGAATACGGGAGGAATGGTAACCAGTACGGAGACTGGTGGGAGTATAAGGAAATTTCCGGCAAGGAATGGTACGGGGGACTGATTGCAAAAAGAGTGACTGCTGTATCAGCAACGCTCAAAAACGAGGTCATGACGCTCTATAATGTACCGGACTGGAAATGTGATGTGGTGCCAAACGGTATCGTTCCGCGCCAGTTCCGGGCAGATATCGACGCCGGAGAAGTGAAGAAGGCATACGGGATCCACCCATTTGCCCCGCTTATCCTGTTTATCGGCAGGCTGGTCTACCAGAAAGGCCCTGACCTGCTCATCGAGGCAATGAAAACCGTGTGCCAGGCGCACCCGGATGCAAAGTTAATCGTTGCCGGCGAGGGAGGCATGCGCCAGTTTTTAATGGAACGGGCAAAATATCTTCCGGCAAATTTTGTAGGTTATGTTCCGGATTCAGAATACATCCGCCTTCTGAACGCCTGCGATCTCGTTGTCATCCCCAGCAGGAACGAGCCGTTCGGTCTTGTTCTGTTAGAAGCATGGAGCGCGGAAAAAAGCGTTGTAGCATCCAATGTCGGCGGGCTTTCGGAAAACATCGACACCTTTGTTGATGGTCTCAAAGTGGAACCTGAACCCGGCTCGCTTGCATGGGGAATCAATACCATCATGGATGACCCGTCACAGGCTGTAGCTCTCGGAAAACGGGGCAGAAAAAAAGTGGAACGGATATTTTTGTGGGAACCAATCGCAGGAAAAATGACCGAAACCTATGCCCGTGTGGTTGCATGAGAATTGCGTATTTTGTTGATGAATTCCCTCCTTTTTTCCGGGGTGGACTGGGGACCTACGCAACAGAGATTTCCCCCCAGTTCATCAAAAAAGGACATTCCCTTTCAGTCTTTTCCCGGAATTCAGGGAATGATCCCACATCGGATACCTGGGACGGGGTGGATGTTCACCGCCCAAGGCTGATGAATTTTTCCGATATCTTTTCCATGATTAATCCTGACGAGGTCCGCACATGGGATATCAACGGACAGGAATTTTTTTCTGATACTATTCTTTACAATATGCTGTCAGCATCAAAACTGGTCAACAGCCTTGTCTATAAGGATCACCAGCACTTTGACCTGCTTGTTTCTCATGACTGGCTCGCGGCATTTGCCGGGATAATTTCAAAAAGAAACCTCGGAATCCCCCTGGTATTTCACTTCCATTCCACAGAACAGGGAAGAAACCCGGCAGGGTCTCCTACGATCAAGGATATCGAACGCATGGCTGCCACCATTTCAGACCGCATTGTCACGGTCAGTTATGCCATGCGGGACGAACTGGTGAGCTACGGGTATCCCGAGAAGAAGATACGGGTGATCCACAATGGTGTCGACGAGGAGAAATATAATGCTGCACGATTTTCTGAGCGAAAGTTACAGGAATTCCGCGAAAAGATTGGAGCCGGGCTCTCACCCATGATCTTTTTTATCGGGAGACTCACGTGGGTAAAGGGAGCCGACACGCTTTTGCTTGCAATGGCCCATATCGTAAAAGAGATCCCGGATGCACGGCTGCTTATCCTTGGCAGCGGGGAGATGGAACAGATGCTGAACCAGATGGTCCACGATCTGCACCTGGAAAATAACGTTATCCTCCATTTTGGTATTGTTTCAGAAGAAGAACGCCTCTTGTATTACGCTGCTGCTGATGTCTGTGTTTTCCCGTCAAAATATGAACCGTTTGGCATTGTCTGTACCGAGGCAATGTCAATGGGAAAACCCGTGGTTGTCGGTGCCCGCGGTACATCGGGGTTCCGGGAGCAGGTACTACCCCGTGGTGACGGGATCTGTGGTTACCATATCAATCCTTACGATCCGCTGGATATTGCACGCTATGTTGTCGATATCCTGAAAAAACCTGACCTTGCTGCAATGATGGGGAAGAATGGCAGGAGCCGTGTAAAAGAGCAGTTTACCTGGGACATCGTATCGGATAAGACATTACGGGTATACCAGGATCTCGTAGACAGCACAAAAGGGTAAGGAGTTTTAACCATGGTATTCCGGTTCGGGCAGGAAGTCCAGACTCCTGATCGTGCCCGGAATCTTGAATTGCTCATGACATCAGCCGATGCGTATTCTTCCTTTACCGTGGGTGGCAACACCAGGAAATATCATGGGCTCTTTGTCCGGAACGGACGACTGCTCCTCGCGGGACTTGACGAAATGGTAAACGGGACCCGTTTTTCCTCGCAGCACTATGCAGGGTCATCCAATACCAGTGCACTCCGTTACCTTCAAGCGTTCTCTGCATATCCCCCTTCATGGATTTATATGATTGACGACATTATCATTCAAAAGACCATTACATTTAACGGAAACCTTTTGGTCACCTACGATATTTCCGGTGATGCAGATCTCTGGATCCGCCCCCTGATAACCGACCGGTCAGTCCATGAAGTTCTCAAAGATCCTCGTCCAGTTTACCGGCATGAACGCGACGGCTTCCGATGGGGTGATCTTTACCTCGAAACGGATCTCTCCTACGAACCAAATCCCGAAACTTATCGGGATGTCTGGTACCAGCAGGAATATGAGCGTGGATATGAAGCGGTGGAGGACCTCCATTCCCCCGGAGTGTTTCAGGGTCGTGTGCAGGATTCTACTGTTATATTCCGATGCACAGGGGACACTCCTGCTGTGCAGAGCGCTGTACGTACACAGTCACTGCAAACATCCCTCGACTGGCTGGAGTGGGCATCATCTGTATTCTGCCACGGGGATGAGATAGTTGCCGGTTATCTCTGGTTCTGCGAATCCTGGGGACGGGATTCTGCTATCAGTGTTACCGGTTTGCTCATCGAACGCGGACTTAAAAGTGAAGCCCGCCTGGTTCTCAAACGGCTTTCTGATATGATTAAGGGAGGTGTGGTTGTCAACCGGTTTCCCGATAATTATCATTCAAGTGATGCTTCACTGTGGTTTATTCATGCACTCTTCTCGTACCGACGCCGGTGGGGGGATGATTCTTTCATGGAAAGCATGAAACCCGTTATTAAGAGTATTCTTGAGGAGTATCCCATGTCTGGCGTTGCTTCTCTGGATCATAACCTGATATCGGTTGTGCCAAAAAGCACGTGGATGGATACTGCATTCACCCCCCGCGAGGGAAAACCCGTTGAAATTAATGCTCTCTGGGTACACGCGTTATCTGAAGCTGATGCGATGGGAATCGGGGCACCAGTCAATCCCGAAGCTGCTTTGGAGGAATTCCAGCAGTTCTGGAATCCTGAACGGTCGTGCCTCTATGACCTGATAGACCCGGTTGATCCTGCAATCCGGCCAAATCAGGTAATCGCACTCTCTCTTGGCCTGATACCGCAACCACATGCATCTTCAGCTCTCAAGACGATCAATGCATCGCTGTTAACACCCTACGGGCTGCGTACCCTCTCGCCGTCAGATCCGAACTACCAGGGCCGGTATACTGGTGACCGGAGTTATCATAACGGGTGCGTCTGGCCCTGGCTTACCGCATATTATGTCGAAGCGCTCCTGCGAAACGGTATGCCGCGGGAAAGGATTAGATCGATGCTTATCCCTATTCTCTATCACCTGCGGGAAGCGGGGGTGGGGTATATCTCCGAGATCTTTGATGGTGACTGGCCCCACGTTCCACGGGGATGCATTGCCCAGGCCTGGAGCGTTGCAGAAATTGCCCGGGCATACCGGTTGCTCCATGTGCAAGAGTAACATTCCCTATCATGCCAGGAGAAGTCTTCTCTCTTTTAAAAAAGCGGGGGGACATTTCATATCATTCAGAGGATGTTTTTGTTACTGTCCCGACTTCAGAAAAAAATGTTCGGAAGATATCTAAATTTACTTCCGGAATCGGGACGACAGGACAATTGCCCCAATCGCAAGAGCTCCGATGATAGCAAACGGTGAAAGTCCGATACTGGGAGTTACGGAAACAGTACCACTTCCTTTTGTTAATGTCACAGATACCTGGACAACCTGGTTTACCGGGACATTGACTGACGACGACCAGTCGCTGTATCCGGTAAGTTTTATATTGATAATATGGGTTCCGGTGGCTACGTTATAGATCGTTACCGGTGTAGCACCTCTCAACTGGTTATCAACATAGACCTGCCCACTATGCAAATATCCAATAAAAGGGGGAGCATGAAATAATGGTGGTTATCCCTTCACCAAAGATTCCTGGATTTTGAGCGTGTAGTACATGAAGGAAAATAAGCCCAAATTGGGCTCCTTTTCTCTTTCAGCCATGTTAGACCTTCTTGGGAAACCCCAAATTGAGCTCCTTTTTGGTTCGTGTGGAAAATACGCTCAAATATTGGTCTTTTTGCCAAAATACGGCAGATTTGCACCTCTCCCATGAGCCACCAATGCCCCTGCAATCGGTCTGGATTCCGCAAGGTAGTTTACTCCAAATGGAACCAAAAACCCTGCCAGAATGCGAATGTGAGGCTCTTTTTTTTCCGACAGAGGATCAAAAAAGGGATACGGAGGTGACAGTTTTTTTAAATGGTTTTTGGCAGATGGACGAGATGATCTATTCCGGACTCAATTCTGGTGCCGTTTGCCCGCTAATAGAGGTGCAATAACCGGGTTGCCATGCACCGGTGCCTTGCAAGATTTTATTATGAAATAGGCAAACGTAAAAATAAACGATATATAAAAGAGGTGTGATAAATGTCTAAATCCTCGATTTTACTGGTAAAATGCGAAAACTGCGGCATTACGTTCAGTATTGACAAAAGTGAGTGCACGAAAAATTACCGGAAAACCCACGAGTTCAATGGCATGAAAAAACGGATTCTGGAACTTAACAAACGGGGAAAAAACTAAAGCATTCATTCTGGTTCATGGTTTTCACCGGCACTGTTTTTTTAACCGTTGCAGCACGAGAGGTTTCCGGATAAAAATTTTTACAAAACGTGCACAACGTCATCCAATCGCTCCTGAGGGTACCCATTTCCCGGGATAATTACTTTTTCTGCCGGACCAGCCGGGCCCCAAGGTGGTACGCCTTCTTACAGTCAAGCGGAAACTGCTTCTTGTGTCGTTCTTTCTTTGCTTCCGGATCGAAGCGGGGCGCGACGTATTTGGAATAATCATCGAACTGGAGCGTGTCAGTGACAAAGAAGGATTCGCACGATCCGAAGATCCTCTCCATCGTCATCTCAGTGCCTTTGACATTCCGGTCAAAACCCATCTCCTGTATCATCTCTTCCGTTGCACCTGCCGTATAGATGAATGCAGTCTTGATCTTTTTTTTAAACAGTGAGGATCTCTCCACATCATAGACAAGGTACTGGTAGATGAGCCGTTCCAGGAAACAGCGCGTAACTCCTGTTGTCATACCGAGATAAATTGGCGAACCTATCAGGATTGCATCAGCACTTTCGATCTTTTCAAAGACTGGTTTGAGATCATCTTTTACCGCACAGTGCCCGTAGCTCTTTCCACCGGCCCGTTTGCAGGCAAAGCAGCTGACACAGCCTTTAAAATCCAGATCGTAAAGGTGATAGAGCCGGGTCTTTGCTCCTTCTGACTCCGCACCCTTAAGCGCTTGGTTGAGGAGTTGTGCGGTATTCCATTTTTTGCGGGGGCTCCCGTTGAATGCAAGAAGTTTCATAGCTGTCCGTTAGCGGTTGGGGATAAAAAAAGGTTCTCAGGATTCTTTTTAGTCTTAGATGCTTCAAACCTTCATATTCGCGTTAAGCTGGCAGTTCATATCAATAACCGAAGAGTTCAATCGTTTAATCTGCAGCAGTTTGTGAATTTATCATATCTATTTTCTCAAGTCTAGTTAGGGTATTGTTTTATGGTAATCCTCTGTGAAGAATGCAATTATTATATTGAAAACAAATGTTGGCATTTTGGCAACATGAATCTGGTAAAACAAGCGCAAAAGATTGTTAGGGGTTGTGAGAAATATCGCCATTGGGAAATAACGTTCCCACGATCATTTTCTCATTAAAACAAATGCCTATTTTTTAATCACTTTCTGTTGGCGGAAAGAGTAGATGAAAATGATAAAACAGTCTACAAGGATTTAATTGTCCTACTAGGTGACCAGGATGTTCCCCTCAAAAAAATTCATTAAAATCTTCAGTGTTTCTCTTGGGCTGGTTGTACTCGTTATAATTGCGGGGTGTATAACTTCGCCATCTGGATCGGACAGGATTATTATGGAAACTTCACTACCTACAACTACGGTATTTGCGTCTCCGCAACCTTCTCCAACAATAAATGTGGTTCCATCGAGTACAGACATCCAGTTGAGAAGCAATGTCTACGCACTGTCCTCCATTCCGCAACTAGGCATTGACACTATATATTTTACCATAGGTCTGCCAACGCTCGCACCGGAAATCGACCTGACCAGGATGCAAATTATCTTTTCCACCCCGGGTTCTGACCCGGTAACCCTCACTTATGGCACGCAGGATTCAAACGGTACCTTCAGAACAACGAGCGGTAACATTGCCGTCACTTCACTTGGTCCCCGTGAAGAGGTCCAAATTACGTTCGGGGTCAAGGCAGTTACGGCAGGTTCCAACGTTCAGATAGAGGTAATACCACCTGCCGGAGCAGTATTGCATATTTCGGGAACGGTGCCCGATATGCTGTCATCGATGAACATCCTTTAATAAATCTCCTTTGTTCCAAGTAACAAACGGAACAGATGCGGTGACTGGCATTCCCACACGTTGCCTGAGTCCTCATCCTTAATAAGCCCAAATTGGGCTCCTTTCCTCTTTCTGTCATATCTGACACTCCCATGAAACACTGTATTGCCATCCTTTTCTGTTCGCGTAGAAAATACGGTATATTACGCCATTTTTGCAAAAATACGGCAGATTTGCACCTCTCCTATGCACTATCAAAGCCCCTACAACCGATCTGGAGTCCGTCATGTAGTTTACTCCAAACGGAACCTGGATCCCGCCAGAATGCGAACGTGAAGTCTTTTTTTGCCAACGTTGATCTAAAAAAAATGTCGATGATACCAGGTTATCCAGGTGGTTATCAGACACGTTGCTGAGATGATCTATTCAGGACCCAATGCAGACTCTGATCGCCTGTTTTAGAGGGCTAGTTAGCATCAGTTCGGTAAAATGCAGCACAATTGTTTTGGGAATTCCTCAATTCTCTGCCCGTTTCGCTTTCAGAGGCTGTATTGCTACCGGAAATAACCGCTAATAGCACCTGCTGGAGACCAAATCTCCTGTCAGATAACCAATAGTCCAGGGAAATAGGAAAAAACCCTGTTTTGAGCGAATATTTGAGCGAATATATCAGCCAGGGAACCGGCACATCCGGAACCAATTCTGTTAAGGTAATAGCGAAGTTTGCAAATGGCGCTGAAAGTGTTGTGTATATGGGTTCGATCGGGTACATTTTTCGTTTTAATGAATTGACCAACAACGGTGTATTTGTTAAAATATTCGCATTTTCAAAATTGAATCCAAAAACAGAATTTTTAAAAAAAAAGTGTTCAACAAAATAAACGCCACGTATTTTTTACAGTTTCAGTTTCAGTTTGATCTCTTCGATGGAAGCATCAGATACATCAACGATCAATTTTTTCAGTGCGTCTTCCCTTTTCATGTTTCCCTGCCTTACAAGTGCAGCCAGATCATATGCGTATGGATGAATGTGATACTTATCAAAATGTTTTTTTATTGCAAATGCGTTAAGAAGACAGTTGGATGAATTATGGTCTTTCAGGAGAGGATCAATCCAGCCAAGTTGAATACATTCTTTTTTAAATTTTATTTTATCATAATCCCATACAAGGAAAGGATGTATAATCATTACTTCAGGTTCGGGAGAACCTGGTTGGATAAGATGTACATCGACCAAGTATTGTTCTCGGTCAGTCACTCCAATAGTTTTTAAGCTCTGATCAAAGAGTTTTCTCATCCATACTAGTATAGATTTTGTTAGTTTCACGAAAGGAACATCGGCCTGGCCCGGCGAGAAAGCAAATACAATGAAGGGTGCTTTTGTAATTATGGCTATTTCAATAATCTTCTGCTTGATAATACTTATACATGTATTGCAGATATCACTTGCCCGGTATTTTGCAGCACCAGGATATGCATCAATAGAATGCGCTGCTTTGGTAAAGGTTTCCTCCAATGCATTTTGATCCAGGGAAAGGCGAATGTAGGTGCTTTTTGTCAGAGCACAAAATTTTTGAGCATTTTCCAGAGCAGTTTCTGTGATAAAACCATTGTCGAACTGAACTGCAAGAATAGTGAGATTGGGATATTCCATCTTTAACCGGTAAAGGGCATATGAGGAATCCACACCCCCCGACAGGGCAAAAATAACATCGTACATCCCAGTTTTATGAGGGAATTTTAGCAGGGAATCCATCCGGGCGTGATATTCCTCTTTTTTTTCTGATGAGAGAGGGGCAAAGTGCTCACAGAACTGGCATAAACCCGTATCCTCATTGATAAAAATCCCCGGAGTTGCAGAATCCAGAACACATTTTTTGCAGGAATGAGAAGCCTTTGCCACGACGGAAACACTCATCCATTTTTCAATTTCATTACTGATTTACTGATTCCTGCAAGGGTGTCGAAATTTTCTGGAGTTATCATTTCTACCGGAATCTGGATGCTATATTTTCTTTCGAGAAAATCGATAAGCTCGAGCAGGGTAATCGAATCAATTAATCCGGTTTCTGATAAGGAGTCATTTTCCTGCAATGTTATTCTTTTGTCTAAAAATCCGTGTCTTTTCAAAAAATCCAGTATGTCCTCGCGTATTTCGTTCATGGTGACTCGCTTCGTTTGGGATGTTTATTTCTGTGATGGAAATATTTGAGATCTACGTTCTTTTACTAGAGTATGGAATAATTTGATAATAAATAAATGCAATGCTCTTTCGCATAGCACAGTTGCAATACTAATATAATTTTTCTAGTATAAGGTATAAGGAATTGTGGTATTACATGGATAAAAGAACCTTTGAAAACGGGTTTGATATAAAAAGTGAGATGCTCAAAAATAGCCAAGAACTGAAGGAAAAGTTAATCACATTTATAAAGGAAACCGTTGCTCATCAATTCAAGAAAGATGGTATTGTCATAGGGGTTTCAGGTGGGGTAGATTCTGCAGTTATTGCTGCTCTTGCCGTAGATTCAATGGGTTCTGACAGGGTATACGGCCTGATCCTCCCGGAGAAAGAGTCGTCTCCATCTAGCAGGCAACTGGGAATAGATTTGTGCAAAGCGCTGAAAATTCGCTATGACGAAGTTCCTATCACACCAATGCTGGAATCTTTTAATATTTATTCCAAAAAAGAAGCACTCATACGGGAACTTTTCTCTCACTATGATCCCACAATCCATACGACCTCCTTATCCCGACCTCCAATTATAGCTGCTGAAAAAGTGCTCAATATTCCCTCACTGAATCTATTGAAAAACCGGGAAGTTATCAGCACAAAACGGCTGACTGCATCACAATTTTTTTATGTCCTTAGTCTTCAGAACGTCAAACAGCGAACAAGAATGATTGTTGAGTACATGTTTGCAGAAAAAATGAATTATGCGGTGTGTGGGACTACCAATAAAACAGAATTACTCACAGGATTTTTCGTGAAGTATGGAGATGGCGGTGTGGATCTGGAACCTATTGCGAATTGCTACAAATTGCAGGTTTACCAGCTTGCAGAATTATTACATATTGATAAAAGGATCATTACCAGGGCACCAAGTCCGGATACCTGGAGTCACTTTACATCAGACGAAGATATTTCATTGAGGATACCCTACGATATTCTAGACCAACTTCTGTATGCTGATGAAAATCACCTCTCTCAAGAGATTGTCCAGCAGAGCACAAAACTGGATTTACAACAAATTGAATGGGCAAATAAGCATATACACAGTCTTAAGAATGCTGCAAGGGTAATTCAGATGTCTCCTCCTGTTTGCTTATAAACCGGTTCAAAATCTTATTTCCTACATACTGGAGCAGATAATTCTGTTAGTAAAATTATATCAAAAATAAAGGTACAGTGCAAAAAGGAACAATATGAATTTTGTCAGATATCTTCTTGAAAGAACCCATGATCCTGAAAAATTATTCATTTTGGGTGATCATGGAACTCTTTCCTATGAAGAGTTTTTACACAAGATGGAGGACGTAACTTCAATCCTCTCTAATCAATATGGCACTATGAAAAAAATTCTTTTGATGGCAGATAACACACCATTTTTTATCATCAGTTACCTTTCGATAATCTATAGCGGCAATATCGCGGTTCTTGTTGAAACGAAGATAAGCAAGACTGATCTCACTCATATAATTGATACCAGTTCACTTTCCGGTGCACTAGTCCAGGGCAGGTATCATCAATATTTTGAAGATACACCGTTTAATATCATAGATGAGTCAATTCTGAAGGAGAGTGGCGATAAAGAATTTTTTTCACATCCTCGCGATATGCAGGATGATGATATTGCAGTTATCATATTCACTTCTGGAAGCACCGGTACAAAAAAAGGAGTTATGCTCACTCATAAAAATCTTATCGCAAATACAGGTTCAATTATTGAGTATCTCGGAATTGATGAAACAGACAGGATGTGTGTTACACTCCCCTTCTTCTATTGTTATGGTGCTTCATTACTTCACACGCACCTCCGTGCCGGAGGGAGTATTGTTCTGAATCAGAAACCATTCCTTGGGTCAGTCATTAGTGATATTGATACTTATCAGTGTACTGGTTTTGCTGGTGTTCCCAGTACTTACCAGATTCTTATCAATAAAACACGGTTCCTGCAGCAAAAATTCCCCTCCCTGAGATACTTTACCCAGGCCGGTGGTCAACTACCGAACAGATATATAAAAATACTTACTGATCATTTCCCCGAAAAAAAGATTTATATAATGTATGGTGCTACTGAAGCGACAGCCAGATTATCATATCTCCCTCCTGAATTGATCCATGCCAAGATGGGATCTATCGGGAAGGGAATCCCAGGAGTGACTCTCGCGGTGCTGAATCACAAAATGCAGCCAGTGAAACCTTCAGAGATAGGAGAGATCTTAGCAAAGGGGGAAAATATCATGAAAGGGTATTATAATGATCCTGAAGGGACAGATGCAGTCCTGAAAAATGGCTGGCTGTACACCGGCGATCTCGCCACTGTTGATGATGACGGATTTATCTATATTGTCGGGAGATCAAAAAATATCATCAAATCCGGAGGTTACCGGATATCTCCAATGGAAATTGAAAACGAAATCCTTTCTTTGGAAAAATTCAGCGGGTGCGTGGTGTTTGGCATACCGGACGAGATCATGGGTGAAGCTGTTGTTGCCGTTATCCAGGTACCTGGCACGGTGGATCACCACGATCTCACCAAGCAGATTGTCACACACTGCAACATGCGACTCCCCTCATATAAAGTTCCTAAAAAAATTTTCTTAATTGATGAATTTCCTTTAAATTCGTCCAATAAGATAGATATTGCTGCATTGAGAGAAATTGTGCTTTCCCAGGATACATAAAAACCAGTTATTACCTTTTTTCAATAATTCTAAAATTTAAAGTATATCCCCAATTCTATCAGATATTTGGGGATAGATACGGAGTAGCAGGAAAGGTGAGAACCTGAACTTGTCAAATAGTTTCGGTGAAATATGATGCTTCCCCTATATCGTAAATATCAAGCCAGACCAGAACCTCAGTGAATTGTTTATTTCCCGAGGCAAGTGATAAGATAAGGTGGTCATTAATACAATAGGATACGAAATTCGCATAGTTAAAAGGAAAATTGGAATTCAAGAGTGAGTAAGGATTCTCATTATACAATTTTGCATAAGATTCAACCAACGTCCACACATGAGTGATCCGATGAAGATAATCCCTATCGTCAGGATGAAGGTAATTGATAAAAATTTGACTGGACAAAATTTTATTGGCCTTTATCGGACGCATTACTTCTATATCACTACCAATTTTCTGTTTTCCCACTGTGATTGCAATATAGGGACCTGAATAGGAAAGGGAGATACAGATTTCAGGTCTGCCGGATATTATTACCCGTCCTTTCTTTTCTTTGCTAAGCAGAATAACCGAAGGGTTTTCAGTTGCTAAAATAGGATGAAGGATATGTTTCAGAAGACTTCGTGATATTGTGAATCTCTTTTTGAAATAGTCTGTTTTGAATTTCTTTTCCTGTTCTTTCTCGCTATTATCGAGAATATGGTAAAGTGATGGGTTGTACATTCCGAGATTGGCGAGGAATGTAATAGCGTCATTGGCCTCCCAGTACATTGGAATCTCTTCCAATAAACACTGGTTTATTGAGTTTTCCGACAATGACCTTAAGGGAGGCGGTATACCACTCATGATAGAGCTCCGGACGTCCAACCGTCTTGAAAAAGTTTTTATTTTAATATTGTTGGGGTTACCTTTTAAATTCTAGGCCCTTTTTGAAATCCTTGTTAACCCATAAAAATTAATCTAATGTTCGATAATTGAACAGTGGGAATTAAAATGATAATAGACCATATCGGAATACGGGTAAATTCAATTGAAGAAGGGATAAAGCATTGGGAGAAAATTTTTAACTATAAGCAAATGACTGAGATTGTAATTAATTCAAGACAAAATGTGAAAGTTGTTTTTATGGCTAAAGAGAATTCACTTCTTGTTAAACTATTTGAACCTCTTAATCAAAATTCATCAAATATTCCCTCCTTTCAGAGAAGGGAAGGTCTCCATCACATCTGCTTTAAATGCAATAACTTAAGTACAGAAATCGATAGATTAAAAAAATTAGGTTTAAGAACTATAACTCATCCTCAACCTGGCGAGGCTTTTGAAAATGAGAATATAGCTTTCTTATATGGAAAACAAGGATTGAATATTGAACTGATTGAAACAGATAAAAAAGGTAATCTGATTGATCTTTCTACTAGTCAGGACATGAAAATATAAAAATTGAATTTTTTTTACCATGACCAGATATTCTATGCTCGAAGCTGATGTCCGGAATAACAAGGATGATATCCTGTCGATCTTAACGAGAAACCTTGACGGGCAGTCACCAGGCAGGTATGAGTGGAACTATAATCAATGTCCTTACGGAGATGCTCATTGCTGGTTAGCCAAGGATGAACAATCAAATACGTTTATAGGAACATCAGCTCTTTTCCCAAGAGTGATTCTCGTGAAAGGAGAACCCGTATATGCTGCGATTGCTGGTGATTTCGCAGTTGATATTCAATATAGGAATTTAATAACAGCGCTTTCGTTACAAAAAGAAATTCGGTCAAAAATTCATGATACTAAATTCAAATTTATTTATTTGCTCCCGAACAAACAGGCAAAAGGTATTTTTTTAAGATTAGGATATAAAAAAATAGGGAGGTTTACTTATTTCATTAAACCTTTAAAATCCGAATATCAGAATAATAAGTTTATTCATTCTTTTTTGCAATTTAAACTATTTGCAATGGCTGTTGATATTTTCATAAAAAGTTTCGCGAAAGAAAAACGCTATAAAACACAACTAAAATATTCAATTACAACTCCTGAATATTTTGATGATAGGTTTGATGTGTTCTGGAAAAATGTTTCAAAGCATTTTATCATCATAGGAGAAAGAACTTCATTTTTTTTAAACTGGAGATATATACAATCTCCTGTAAAAAAATATAAAATATTCTGTCTTTCAAATGAACATAATGATATTATTGGCTATATTGTGTATTTTCTTGAAATAAACAAGTGTCACATTATGGATATATTATTTGAACCGTCAACAGAGGCCATAAGCTTGCTCCTTGCTGAGTTTTCACGTTTTATACGAATGAAAGGGGTGGGATCGATTCATGTTGATTATCTGGGAGGTAGTTTACTTGAGAAAAAATTACGAGAATTTAATTTCCTGCCAATCAAAAATGAGGTTGATTTATTATTTTATAGCCCTGATATAACTGATAATCCCGACTTATTGAAAAAAGAAAACTGGCATTTTTTTGCTGGAGATAACGATGTTTAGTACATCCAGAAAGGACACTAAAAATTGTAACCCTTAAGATATTCGTATTTTTCAAATTAAAACCCAAAAATGGATTTTAAAAAATAAAAATTTTCAAGTTATTGAACGGAAAAAGGTAGAGAGAAAAAGCATTGATTTATACCGCCAGTACGATAAACGTATTAAAGTACATAGCGGTGCTGACATGGTTATAAAGACTGTATGCCACCAGGACCAGACTTGCGGTTTTTATCTGAAACGGTGATCCTTTTTGTCTGATGATACCTTCCAAGAAAAGATTTATACCGCCCTTTTTGAGGCTTCCACTGCTGACCTTACGGTTGCACTCGTCTGGCTTGCAGCCAGTATCCTCGCGATCTATCTCCCGGTACTGAATGAATCGTCGGTCCGGGTTGTACTTACCCTGCCCGTGATCCTTTTTCTGCCGGGATATTGTCTTATTGCTGCCCTCTTCTCCAAAGAGGACGATATCGATCTTATCGAGCGGATCGCGCTTTCGTTTGGACTTTCGATCGCTGTTGTCTCGCTGATTGGACTTTGCCTGAATTTCACTCCATGGGGAATCCGCCTTGACCCCTTAGTGATTTCACTTACCCTTTTTACCATGGCAATGATCCTGATCGCCAAATACCGGAGGATGCTTCTTTTGCGTGGGCAACGGTTCAGGTTCCCCTTTTCGGAGATTGCAAGTATGATCAGAAATTCTTTTAATCCCCATGAAAAAAGCCGGGTCGACCGCATTCTCACGATAGTCCTCTCCCTCTCTATCCTCATCGCTGTCTTAACAACTATCTACGTTATTGCTGTTCCCAAAGAAGGAGAGCGGTTCACGGAATTTTTCATACTCGGTGAACAACAAAAAGCAGCCGATTACCCGGACCACATCGTAGTGGGAGAACAGTATCCTTTGTATATTGGTATTGGAAACCACGAGTACCGATCCATCACGTACATGATCAGGACCTATGGGATGCTCATGAAATTTGACAACACGACAAATACCTCCCGGATCATGAGTATGGATCCTCTCTGGCAACACTCACTCACGCTGGCACATAACGAGACTGCAATAATCCCCTATAACCTGTCAGTTGAAAAGAGCGGGTACAATCGTATCGAGTTCCTGTTATTCAACGAGACTGGGCCAGATCCAGCTATGAACAGCAGTGATCTCATCAATGCAAGCTACCGGGACCTACACATCTCGGTGTAGGTCAAGGATAAGGAATATCAAGAACCATCCAATTAAGGCAATAGAGAGAACACGGCAGTGACATTATTCGATGAAGAGCTCACTGAACACCTCTCAAGCTTGACACCATTATCTAAACCCTC
>Ga0208980_10000148_pt1 | contig 35258 bp, 66 predicted proteins | sample WetSurMetagenome_3_FD_187993 | JGI IMG/M metagenome (GOLD analysis project Ga0208980, IMG submission 187993) | Wetland microbial communities from Twitchell Island in the Sacramento Delta, sample from surface sediment Aug2011 Site A1 Bulk (version 2) | ecosystem: Environmental > Aquatic > Marine...
GAATAACTTTGAACAATCAGACAGCAAAGAAACAATCGTGTTTGTGACTCAGGGTCTGCGGGCCGAGCTGCCTAAAGACGCAGATATAACCATATGGTCTTTGAAGAAAATGATTCAGCTGGCTTCTGATGGGAACCCCAACATGATTGAGTTGATGTTCTCACCAGAAGACGCAATAATCCACGCACATCCGATGATGAACAAATTCTTCGAGATACGCGACTCTTTCTTAAGCAAGTTACTAAAGCACCGCTTCAGTGGCTACGCTATGCAGCAACTTAAGCGCATGCGTAATCATCATCGCTGGATGCACAATCCTCCTACCTTTCCTACTCGTGAGGAATACGGTATAGAGGACATCAGGTTCCCCAAAGACCAGATCCAGGCTGCAGAGAAGATGATAGAACTGCAGATAGATGACTGGTTAGTCGATCAGGATCATTTGCCCGAAGATATAAAGATCCAGTTGGGTCCGCAAATGGTACGCATGGTCAATGTGATAACAGAGCAACTATACATCGAGGCTAACATTGACCGGTTAAAGGACGTTCTGGAGCGCGCCGCCAATAGGACGCTGGGTTTTGATTCTGACTTCTTGAATTTCTTGCAGAGATTCAAACAATATAAGAATCATCTCGCTGATTGGAATCACTATGAGAACTGGAAGAAAAACCGTAACCCCGCTCGCGCGATCTTGGAGGCCAAGTGGGGTTATGACACCAAGCACGCTCAACATTTGGTACGATTACTTCGCATGGCTAGAGAAATACTTGAAGGAAAAGGGGTCATCGTTAGACGGCCTGACGCCGCCGAACTCCGTGATCTTAGGGAACGCGGCACATGGAAGTACGAGGAGCTTATTGAGTGGGCCGAGACAGAAGATAAGGCTCTAGATCTAGTCATGAATGAGTCTGCTTTGCCTAAATCACCAAACCGGAAACTGATACACAAAGTGCTGACTGAAGAGACTGATCGGTATCTGATGGCAGCATAGGAGAGATGATCATGTATTGGAAAGATAGGATCCCTGAGTATATTGAACCTGGTATAATAATCGACCAGCTTACTAGGCTTGTTGATGACCAGGACAGGGAAATAGACCGCTTAAGGAAGAGGGAAATAGAGTTACTCAACGATGGCATTGAGCATTCGAAAGAAATGATGGGCAACGTCTTAGTGGCCATGCTCGACAAACCGCCCGTAAGAACAGACAGGAAGAAAGACCCTAAGACCCATTGTGATGAGTGCGGCCTACTACGACAGGACCTGAAGAACGAAAGGGTCTTTAGGGTACCGGACACAAATGTACAGTTCCGTATCTTCTTTGAGTATAGAGTGATGAGCGGGTCGGGGGGCTGCATAGGGATAGATCAAAGCCACTTTTGCAAAAGGTGCACCCATGAAGCCTTAAGCATGCTGGCCAGCGAGCTCGAAAAGCTCCTAGGAGAGTGACATGAAAGTAGTATGTTTTACAATAGTCCTTGACGACTGCCATGTACTGGCCCAGGAACTCGAAGAGAAAATAAGGGCGCGGCTACAGATGCATCAGATGAAAGAGGTTGATGTGGCCGCCGGGTATTATCCGTTGCAGAGAATCGTAAAGGTCTCTTCATTAGAACGGATGGAAGAAGTCATGGGCATTTTGACAGAGATCTTTTGGTAGGAGGACCCGTGAGTAATCAATTTTTAAGTCCAACAGAAGAGAAACTACAGCAAAGGTGGAGTTCATTTTGTTACCGCCTTAAGCTAAATAAACATTTCACCGATGCCATGTGGACAGTCCTGTATGAACTTTACCAGATTCCGGAGCGTTCCTATCATACCCTAGGGTGGCACATAAACCAGATGCTACTGGAGTTCGACAATTTCAAGGAACTCTACCCACACTTCACGGATAAATGGGATGAGATAGAGTGGGCCGTATGGTTCCACGATATTTACAGCATCCCAGGTTCCATAAACAACGAGTACAACAGCATGCTCCTGGGGGGCCATCTGTCGAATGCCCATACCCAGCTAGACTTCTATATGATATCGTGGTGTATTTTAGCTACTACTCATGCGCTGAACCGAACCAGGGGAACCCAGGTTAAACACGCGCAGTCGATGCGTCCAGAAGAAAAGCTGATCTGTGACCTGGACCTTTCTGGTTTTGTTGCTCCGGAGACGCACTTCATGGAGAGCCAGAGAAGAATCCGAAAAGAATATCCTGACATAACCGACGAGGAATACTGTGAGGGCCGCAAAAAGTTTCTCCAAGCCCTGTTAGACCGGGGATATGTATTCCTCACCGAGGAATTCTACGACTACAAGGAAAGCCTAGCCAAGCAGAGAATAAAAGGAACCATAGAGGGTAAATACGATGCAACCTGTTCCCTACGAGTTGGTTAAAGCTGTTAAGGAGTTTCTTGGGCCCCTGGGAATAGATCTCTTTAATCACTATTTGGATAAGTATGGAGAGGTGAGCCCAGTCTTTGTGCAGGATGGGCTCCCGCACCCTGTTCATTTCCGAGAGGGCATGCATGTGAGAAACTTTATGAGAGGCACCCCTTACTGCAGGGGCTGGGACGCCTATGACCTTGATAACCAATGGGCAGACATAGTTCTTACTGCGCTCAAACTGGAGAAAACAAATGACTGAATCCGAACAGAGGAGGATTGAGGAGGAGGGCTGGGAGTTCATGGGCCACACACCCAATAACCCGTGGGATGCTGTAGCAGAGCACATGGCTGCCTTGAGAGGGGGAGACACCGGCTTCCACTTCATGATGCACTCTCCTCTGCCAAACGAGCCCCGTTACAATGTCTATTCTGTGTGGAGAAAGAAGCGGACCGAGACGGAGGCCACACATGTTCATGGATAAAGGAGCGAGAGAAAGACTTGAGGCTAACGGGTGGGAGTTCATGGGTCACAGTCCCTCGTCTGACTGGAGTTCTCTTAACTCACACCTGGAAGCGTTACGAGGCGATATCCGTTTTGAATTTATATGCAGGAACCCCTTACCTAGTTCGGGAGTCCTGAGTGTCTGCAATTGCTCAATTTGGAGAAGGAAAAGAGAATAAAATGGGTAGAAAAGTGTTGGCCTTTCACTACATAGAGGAATTCCCCGACGGGGGCGGGGTGGATTCGTATTGGCTTTTCTTGATGTATTATCCTGAAGCCGTATTTGTGCATAACCCCTACGTAGTAAAGGGAAGGACCACCAGGTCTTTCCGTACCTATGCGGATGCAGCCGAGTCTTACGAGACGGAACTTATGCAACACAGACTTACGGTGGAGAAAACCCTAACGTAGAGGAAAAGCATGTACCACAGACCACAATTTGTAACAAATTCTTCATCCACACACTCAATGGTATGGGTGAAAAAGCCCAGAAAATTGAACGGGGCAGACTGGGGAGACGGAGAGTTCGGATGGCAACCGTTCATTCTTTCCCAACCCAAGGACAAAGAAGTATATATGGCGGTAATGCTGTATGAGAATTTCCGCAGACAAATGCCGCACACACAAAGTAGCGAAGAGCGTGTAAGGAGGCAGGTAAACAGCATATTCGGCCGTAAGGTCTTACTTATCAACAACCCGGCTGGAACATTTGGATACTATTTAGACCACCAGAGCTTGATAAAGTTACCAAAAGTTCCTAAACTACAGAGGCCAGAGATACATTTGGGATTCTTCAGTGATTTCTGTCATTATGTAGTAGACAACCCACATATCATGATTCTGGGTGGAAATGACAATGATACTGATTCTTTTTCTGTGTATCCGCATGGTTCGGAAGAAGACCCAATCTGGAGAACCATCAGCAAATTTGACGAAGGGACCGACGAAGTAGAGGTTTATCACCTTGATAAGCCAAGAAAATGGAGAATAGTAGGAAGGCAAGAATGGAGTACGAAACAACGAAAGCTCAGCGAGATCGTCCAATTCCCGCTGGATTAACCTTTTTTGACGCCGTAGGCATTGCCGCGGCCTGGGCCGGAGTAGTAGGCGTAGCATGGTTTATGAAAGAGCCTATCGTGGTTATAATAGCCATAGCCTGTGCCTACTACCTGAGCAAGTGGATAGTGTTAAGAGAGGCTGACTAATGAACAGACCCGAAGAGTGTACCGGAGAGTGTCCTGGGTGCTGGGAAACTGACTGTCCGGATAGTCCTAACGCCTGCGGGGACACTCCGCTGGAAGAATGTCATGGTTGTGGCATTATCTTGGACGACGAGGAACACGACATCCAGGAGTCCGTAGATTTCACAGGAATAGTATTTAAGTTTTGTTCCGTTGACTGTATGGCTGACTGGGAGGACGAACAAGCCGCTGCCGGTAATCCCTACGATGAAGACTACCAGAGGGACTATATGGATTTCCGGGAGCCCGGCGGGCGGTCTGCCCTGAGAAATGGCCCCAGGATCCATCCCTGCCCTAATTGCGGCGAGCCAAATGTTTTAAGCCCCCGGGATGTGCAATTACGTTATCAGTGTGATCGTTGCGCTGATGAGCTTGAGAGAGGTTGGTGACAATGTGCCTTGACTCAGATGATTGCTCCTGTTACGAGGAGTTTACTACCGGAGACGAAAAGCTGGACCTGCTGATAAAGAGGTTCATAATAGAAAATACCAAACTTAGAGAGGAGTTGAAGAGGGACCAGGAAGACCTAAGACAACTCCGTGAACATTTGGGCACAAGGATAGAGATTGAATACAATAGGCCTCCGTTAAGGTGCGGCCAGCCCTGCTCCAGATGTGGGCAAATATACAAAGGAGGCTGAATATAATGGATCTAAGGATTAGGATCAAGCAAGCCAGGCTGGGGCACGACAGAAAGTTCTATGACTACCTTGGCCACGGTTCCTCGGTATTTCAAACCTTGGTAGACGAATTTGGTGTAATCTGGGAGCTGAATGAATTCCCACATTACAAAATGCATCCGTTCAGTGACTCATGCGAACCCGTTATCGCGGCCTACGACAGGGACGAGGACGGGCTGCTGATAGAGCGCCGTCAGGACATCTATGATTACTTGCTGGATGTACAACTGAGAGAAGCGAGAGAGCATAGGAGGAGTTGATGGAATGCCCTAAGTGCGGATCTGATGATATCCATGACCGGTGGGTCTCAGGAAGAAAGCTTCAGCGTAGTTGCGACGACTGCAACTGGAAAGAACTACCACGTACCCCGCCGCTTCAAGTGATCAAAAAAACAAAGTTTATCATGGCTAACCGGTTCTCTGGTTTTTGTTACGAAGCATACGACAGGTATGGGCATATAATGGTTTACTCAAAGTCGTATGGCACCAAAGAAAAGGCCAGAGAAGCCCTTATCAAAGAACTTACCACGTGGAACAAGAATTCCGACTATGCCCCGTGCACCGGTATACTCTGGCCCGACAAGGTCAAAGTTATAGGAGAAATCATAAAATGAAGCTTTTGACTAAAGAAATAGAAGATGCTTTTAGAAAGCAGGGCGACACCAGCGATCTGGGAGAAGAAGAGATAAGGGTTATCGCAAAGTTCTTCTGTCCCTGGGCTGCGGCCCGTTGGTTTGCCGTGGAATATGACCCCAAAGATAAAGTATTTTTTGGCTACGTAAATTTGGGGTCTGATGCTGATGCGGAACTAGGGGACTTCTCTTTGGGAGAGTTGGAAAATTTGCAGGGTCCGCACGGCTTCAGAATAGAGCGAGACATGCACTTCCCTATAGGAAAGTATTCCCTGAAAGAGGTCATGGACATGAAAGGACACTTGACATGAAAAGACTACTAATAGAGCCAAGCGGGTGGCCTTGTAAACTGGCCGAGTGTCCTCCGGGGTTCTTTGTATGCGGTGACAACCTGTGCTTTAAGACAGAATACGGAGCAGTGGGGTCTTTCAATGAGGCAGGAGAGTATTTTGTCTCGGACCCCACAACGACCGAGGTCCAACCTGTGGAACCAAGCTGGGAGGATGACTGATGAAAACTTGTGAAACCTGCGGGCAAGAGATGCCCGTCAAACCCAAAGAACCAAAGAAACCAAAAATAAAGAAATTCAAAGGGTCTGGGGAACAATGGTTAAAGGCTGCGGCGATCCTCGCCTTCAGCTATGTTCCAACGGTCTACCATTGCCAACACTGTGAATACCCAGTCGTTGAGGGCTACTGTTGTCCAAATTGTGGAGCAGATGATCCGGGCGACTCAGAAGCCGACGGAGAAAGCACACACTATCTTTTCTCGTGGCCCTAGGAGGTAACGTGAGAGACCCATCCCGCATTGATCGCATCCTTGAAAAATTGGGACGCGAGTGGAAAAAATTCCCAGACATGAGATTGGGACAATTACTTTTTGTTCTGATGACTGTCTGGGACGACGGAAAGGACGTCTTCTACTATGAAGATGACAGGCTGGAGCGGGCCCTCAACTCTGGGGGCATAAGAACCGGACCATTACGTTCCAAAGCCAAAGAGTAATCGAGGGATTGCAGAGAGGCACTCTGTGTATACGATACTTTCCCTGGATTATCTGTAGATAAGCGCCCGGCCTAGCCGACCGGGAGGCTGTCTACAATTTCTGGGAACTTTTCTCCCATGAGTATGTCATATTTAACTAACTTAACGATAATAGGTACACACGCATCTTAAACTTAATTCTTTAAGTACCCATTGATTTGTACTAAACCCTATTATATTTGATATAGGAGGGTATATCAAAGATCGAGAAAGGGTGCGCCTGATGTGCGGTCGCCAAGCTGGTAAGGCGCGGGCCTTTGAAGCCCGTTATGCGGAGGTTCGAGACCTCCCCGCACAACAAGAAAATATTGCCGAGTGGCCAAGTTTGGTAAGGCACCTGGCTCTGAACCAGGAAATTTCGTAGGTTCGACCCCTACCTCGGCAGCCAAAAGATATTTTGGTCCTTGGTGACTTATATCTTAATTCAGCCACGCCACCCATCTTTCCAACTATATTAGGGTGGATCCGAAAGTAAGTAGCAACAAGTAGGACTATAGATGGTATTGAGCCAAGGACCGCTACAAAAAGAAATCTATGCTGTGCTCTCTGGGAATGTAGGTAACTGCTAAATAGCTTGAAGGTCTGTCGACAGGCCGGATAGTGTTCGCAGGGAAGTAATCATGAGAGGATAGAAGGTGAAACCGACTGGTAGTACTAGTCACGCCTGAGGGGAAACCCGATATTGTGAGGTTCGAATCCTCACCACGGTTCCAAACAACAGGAGGCTTAATGTCAACAGCACTGCACAAAGCTTTACTAAAACTCGGCTACCTAGCCGAAATTAACGAGGGCCGTCCCAGGGACGAAGGTTACAACATCAACACCAGGGGAAGAGGAAAGACTGAACGATTTCAGATCGACTCCGCCCCAAACATTGACTTGGTGCCCTTGGATACTCGACCAGACGAGGAAGCCGTCCTCATCATGGTTAAAGACAACGACGCTGCACACGGCAAACAGAATATTGCTAAGATGCTTTTGGGTCACGATGAGAGACAGCTTTATGTCGCCGCCGTCCCAAGAAACGTCAAAACAGTTGCCGAAGCCAAAGACAGACTCAAACCTGGATTGGTAATAGCAGCAGAGCGAGCGGCGGGAGTCAAGACTTCCAAAAAGAACAAACACCGCAATGAAGCTCGTATTCGTCAAGGTGATTTTTTCTTCGTGCCAACAACTGACGAGATCGACGAGAGAATGATCAAGAAGAATCAGCCCCTCCGCCGGGGTGGTGGTAACGCCCACATGTTGGCAGAGGTTGTTGAGGTTGGCGGCCAGGCCGGTTACGAAAGATTTGGCCAGTTCATCTCCGTCAGACAGTATGAACTCCTTCCCGCAGACAAAAGGCTGCAGTATCGACAGACACGAAGAAATCCGACTCTTTACGCAAGAGGAAAGGTTCGCCACGCCGAGCATAAAACCATTTATCTCAAGGGGTGGCACCAAGTGGTCCCCAATACCGAGGCAGGAGCCAGAGACATTAGAGGCCGAGCTGTTTTGGGAAGGATCGCTTTTACAGATTAATAATAGTGAGATAGTTGTAATGAGGAGGGGTAGTACCACTTAGGAGAAATCCAACTAGGGAACCCCCGAGAATTCCCAGCAAAAGCCGGGAGGTCTAAGGTTAAACTCCTTGGTCTCACTAACAGTATGCCTCCGTAACTCAGCCAGGTTAGAGTATCGCCCTTTTAAGGCGAGAGTCGCTCCGTTCGAATCGGGCCGGGGGTACCACACATCCCGTGCTAGCTCAAATGGATAGTAAGCACCCGCCTCTTAAGCGGGAGGCTCTCGGATCATACCCGAGGCACGGGACCAAAGAATGGACCAGGATAGCTCAGATTTCTTCCACAGATAAAAAGGTACCTTGCTTCTAAGTGCACAGGAGTATTGTCGGGTGGTAAAAGAGCGTCTACCAAGGAGGTCCGGGGAAATGGGAAACCCTCGTCCTGGTAACAAAATTTTAGGAACAAACAGTCGACTTGTGGGACTAAATAGATAGGCTTGTGTCCAGGGTCAGCACAGCAACCAGAACTTCAATGATAATGACCCAAAACGTCCCGCAGGGACGGGGCCTTGGGGCGAGGTGGCAATTCTAACGTGCCAGCCTCGGGTTTCGATACTTGTATGAACTGGAAACAGTCGAGAGATGCAGCATAGCCCCATAATGGCCCTTAGGGCCTGTTTATTGGGACCAAAACTTGGGACTTCAATGAACCAAAACTTGGGAACCTAAACAGGCCCATTTCCCAGCGTAGTTCAGTGGTAGAACGGGTGACCGATAATCACCTGATATAAGTTCGATTCTTTTCGCTGGGACCATATTTTGATGCCAGTTTTAGTCCGGGGCTTCTGGCAAACAAAAAGCTCCTGACAATATTTTCGAGTCCCCTTTACCGGGGTCCAGTGTTGGTTCCCCTTAAGGGATTAAATACCCCCCATCTTGGCCGTGTAGGCCCTGCTACCGGCAGTAATGGGCCGCGGAGAGATAATACATAAGTATCCGCATTGCCGTCTCGTTGAAGCCGAGAATCGTAAGACCTTGCTAGGGCGTGATAGCCCAAACTCAAGCGGTAAAAATCCGTGTTTGGTGCGGAGGCAGAGAAGGCGGAGAGCGGAAGGTAGCCAGCATAAGCAGCAGGGCAAACCACTAGCTTACTCGTAACGTGTCCCAGTTGAAGCCGGAGCCAGGGCAAAGGTGGATGGGCATTCCCACATGCTACACGATAAGCTGGTGCGTGGTTCGAGGAGCGACCGGGCCCTTGTTTAGTCCACGTATTGATAGGCAGAGGGCGAGGCACCGGGACCTCGCCGCTTTTTATTAGTCCACTCTGGTTGTAGTGGCAGTGTGATCGGGCACACCGAGGCGCAGCCGGAGTATAAACAATAAGGGAGGCCCGACCACCTCCCTATGCACTCGTAGCTCACTGGTAGAGCGGCACGTTGAAGCCGTGCGCGTAGGTTTGGTTCGATTCCACCCGAGTGCACAAGAAAGAACAAAAATGAAAGAGCACCTTTATGCCGTCTATGTTTCGTATGCTACCTTCGGGTTAGTTACGGATCTTGATGGTAAAGTGACTGAAGCCGCCCCAATAGGAAAATGGACCATAGGGAAATATATTTCCTGGGTAAAACGCTACTTTGAGACCAAGAAGGGCGGAACTGTAACACAAGTTTATTGATATGCGGGATGCACGAGTGATTAAAGTGGCCAGCCTCATAAGCTGGCGGCGAAAGCCATCGTTGGTTTGAATCCAACTCCCGCTCCCAAAATAACCGGGCTGGCTGATTGGACGCCAGTATACACGGGGAAGGCTGTAGATGAGTGCCCTTAGTACAAGTAACGGAAAGCGCGCTGTGAAAGGAACGGGTTAGTAGTTTGCAGGTGGAAACTGTTGATGGGGTTCAAGTCCCTACCCGGTGCCGAAATACAGGGGTAGAATTGTCTGATAGGTTGGCCGTCTAGATACTGATCAACTAGCGATGTTCAACCGGCGGCAGTTCTCGGAAGTTCTCTGAGCCAACATGAAGGGAAGCCCCGGACCATAACGAAGGTATTGGGTAACGCGATTAAAGGAGTGCATCTAGCTGGGCGCAGCTAGGTGTAAAGCACCGGTCAAAGCGTTCGATGGTAGGCAATGAGCTAGCGGCGGGGCTAACGCAGCCCATCCCCGCAAGGGGCCTGATTGCAACAGGTAACGTATCCCGAATAGGGTCAAGCCTAGTGAGTCTACCGAAGTCCCCGAGGCTGTTCAGAGGGGAGCCCAATACCGACACTCTTACAGGAGTGATAATGTTTGGATCAGACAAATATAAACCTTGGAAGGGTTGTAATTGTTTCCAATGCAGAACAAGAAATCCCCGTGCTCAGAGGATTTACAAGGAAATTAAGTCTCACCGGAAATTCCGGAGAGCATCGAAGATCCGATTAAAACAAGGTGACTATAACAATTTTAGTATTGCTACTGGTTACCGCAGTTAGAAAGGAAGGGACATGCAAAGCATCATAATTTGGTTCACCGTCGCTATGATAGCCTTGATTGTGATAGCCATAGTATGGAGTGGTATCAAAGTGATCGCTATCCTAGGTATGATAGCCGTAGCCGCCGCTGCAATCTACAAGGCTTTAAACCTAGGCAAATTGGGCTAGTTACAGCCCTGCAATCCGAAATAAAGGAAGGGTTACGATGAAAAAGTTTGTTGTAGTATTTTTGATGTTGATCGCATTCAGCACAGTGGCTCTCGCACAGGGCCAACATGACATGAGCAAGATGGCCGGACATAAGGCAATGAAGGCACAAAAGATGCAGAAGATGCAAAAGCCGATGATGCCTCAGGCCCCGACCTGCACAGTGACAGTGAATTGGACTTACCGAGCCGTTTACCCGGTCGCACCGTATTATGTCTACGGTTATAATTACGGAGTGCCTTATTACGGCCCCGTACAGTATGCACCGTGCGCTTGGTATGGTTACAACTGGTATCCATATCCGGAATACGGCCCCGGCTGTCTCGGCGTTATCGGAAGTGTCTTGGCTATACCGTGCCGCCTGTTCGATTGCGTTTTAAGATAAGGGAAAGCCAGGAGTCGCGAACCAGGGTGGACCCGCGGGCCTACGTTGCAAAGTAGGCTGTTAGCCTATTATAGAAGTGTAGGGTGTGTATAGCGCAGCCCGGAAGCCGCACCGGGGGGTTACCCCGGACGTCGTGGGTTCAAATCCCACTGCACGAGAGCTATATCTTTTTAATAGTGGCTAAGCAACGCCGTCTATCGCTCCAGACGTAAAATAGGGCGATTTGGGGCTATAGCTCAGTTCTGGGAGAGCGCGGGCTTTGCAAGTCCGATGTCGCCGGTTCGATCCCGGCTAGCTCCACCAAAGAACTCAAAAGGAACTCAAATGCAACTCAACGCTGAGGTTTTGCAAGGGGGAATCAACGCAGTTATCCACCTGGATTTCAGGTTGGATCAAGAAGTTGAACTTGAATGGCTTTATAACGCAATCCTGGAGGCATCAAAAGGGAATGACCTTCTGTTGACTGCAGAGTTCTGCAAGCCAATAGAAAGACAACTAAGGGACCTAATCATCTCCAAGCGTGCTGAGGGGGTCCTAACGAGGATTTAATGCAGACTTCAAACTACTTGCCTTACGCTATCGACAAAGGGTTCAGCAGAGTAAGTTATCGAGGCGGGGCTGTTAAAAGGTTTTACAAGAAGCACGCCCATAAGCGCGAGAGGCAAGCAGTTAGAGAGTCCTTGCACAGTGGACGAGAGATGCGACAGTACAAGTGGTGGGTCACTGGCTGGGATATTGACTAAGAAAGGAACGTGACATGTCAAGGAATCAAAAAGTCAGCATTGTATGGCCGAATGGGAGGTCTGAGGAGTTAACTGTTCCTGTAGAGCCCCTAATTCCCAAGGATAAACCAGCAGGGAAACAACTAGAAGAAGTAGTCGACAAGATCAAACATCTCAGGAAACTGATGGGGAAGCAGTCATAGACGGAGGCGTGGCAGAGTGGCTATTGCAGCGGTTTGCTAAACCGTGGCTGTAACAGGTCCGTAGGTTCGAATCCTACCGTCTCCGCCACAAACAATCAAAATAAGGATCAGAAAGGAAGGACAGAACAATGGGAAATTTGCATCAGCATTTAGCAGCTCTTAACGAGCTCGAAGCCCAGGATCGTAAGGTCTTGGATGAAACGGCCGGAGTGTTCAAAAAGCAGGAGCTATTCGATGGCTTCATTCGAACGCTTCACATGCAGGACGAAAGCAGACAGCACGAAGAGAAGGGGGCGGTCGAAAGCCGAAACCTCACCACGACTGTCATCGAAAGACTGAAATATATGGTCCCGTTCATGGTTGAAAACCTCGACGCGCAGCTGCAGCGAGAGGTAGCAAACGCCATGGCCACAGCCGACGTCACTTTGCCCAACGGGGAAGTGCTCAAGGCTATGCCAGTAACGGCGATCATGTCTCGGGAAAAGTATTGGACCAGGGTGCGGGCGGTCTTTGATGGTATCCCAACCATCGACACAACCAAGCGGTGGGAAGTCGACAGTCAGGCCGCTATGGTAGGTGTTCTGAGAACGGTTGAACCTGAGAAGGCCAACCGAACTGAAAAGCAGAGGGTTGTCATCGAGAAGGCGGCAGCGACCGACAAACACCCCGCCCAGGTCGAATTGTTTGACAAGGACGTAGTGGTGGGCTACTACGAGAAGGCCAGTCAAACAGGAAAGATGACCCCAGCAGCGAAGCACGCCGTGCTAAGCGTGATAGACGGGATGATTCTCGCCTACCGCAAAGCCAAGGCAGTAGCTAATGAGACAGCAGTAGATCCGTCAGTCAAAGCAGGAGAGAGGGAATTGGCCTGCGTGATCGAGGCGGTCAAAGCGGCGTCATAACCGCTTATACAACAGATGGGTAAAGGCTCAAGCTCAAGTAAAGGTTAACGCGGCACATTAGGGCCATAAAATCCAGCCGCAACTCAATGTAAGGTGAATACCCAAAGGCTTAATCGCTCAAAAGAACATACTCTGTAACTACCCAGCGGTATCTGTAAACTAAGCTGAAATGCCGGTTCGACTCCGGTCTCGCCCTCCATAAAACACACGGGCGGGTAGTCTTAATGGTAAGACGCGGCTGCAATCAAGATGACAGTTACTGTGAATAAGGGAAACGCAGACGACGAGCTACATATTTTAACGAATGTGTATACATACGGGGGTGCGGCGCATGGATAGGCGCTCACCCCTTTAAAAACTATAAAAGGGGGGCGTAGGCGGAGGCCAATATGGGCCTGTGAAGCCAAAGCCCCCACCTCGGCTAGGGGTCCGATTGGATAGGCGTTTCCCTTACAAGGAAAATCAAGTAGGTTCGATTCCTACCTAGCCGACCAAGAAAGGAAACATTGTGGCAAGCCTAGAGCAAGCACAACAAACAAAATATAGGTCGCTGTTAGGGGTAGCGATTGCGATAAGTCTCTGTATTGTAATTTCTATAGGGACGTATCTCAGTTATGCTTATCCAGACGCAAACGCGACCCCGAAGGTAATCAAACAACAGGAAGGCTTAACCCTCCACACACAAGCGCTGGAAGCCCGAGTGCAGGCCCTGGAAAAGAAACTGAAGGAGCTGGAGGAGTTCAAGAAAAGCATAGGCATATTTCTTGATCTCAAGCAACGGATAACGCAATGACGATCTCCACCTATGACCTTGAAGAGCTGATAGATCGTGGTCAGTACTACCTGAGTATCGAGAAAGAATTGGATCCCCTGTTGGGAAAGGATTCCCTCACTATTGCAGAAAGGCTGCATTATAAGAACATGATCTATCTCCGAGACGGCTACGAGAAGATGATACTGAGACTGTGTAAACAAATAGTCGGGGCATAGCTCAGAGGTAGAGCTACCTAGAAACAGTAGGTGGGCCTTAACTGGCGCTTGATCTCCGTAAGTCTTGTATGCTGTATGGTTTACAGATTGCACGTAGGCAGGCCCTATGCAGTAATGTATAGGGGCGCGATCAGTTCTCTGTCAGGCGGAAGCAGGTTTTCCGAGGCATATAAAGAGCTGGAGTAATGACCCAGTGAGATTGGGTTCGTGGGTTCGAATCCCGCTGCCCCGACCATCATAAGACTTACGGTCTTTTATTAGACGGGTAGGTACAGATGCGCCGTTAATTCAAGGGATAGAAATTCACGCTTCTAACGTGAAAGTTGGGGGTTCGAATCCTCCACGGCGCACCACAAGAAAGAAAAACAATGACAGAACTAGAGAGACTTAAATCTCACATGCGGGTATCCTTCAGGATCCAAAGGGACAACCTACCTAAAAGGAACAAGAAGGTGGCTCTCACAAAACACACTTGGCAAAATTCTATAGCTATCCCTGTAGGTATTTCATCGGACTGGGCTAAAAAGGACTACTGGGTGAATGATTCAGGTGCCATAAAGCACTATTACTGGCCGAACGGAAGTAGGATCGCAATGGCCCGCCAGGCATGGGCTAAACCTATGTGTGAGTTCGAGATAGAAATGAATACTGCTGAACTCCTAGAGTTGGTCATACAGATAAGGGACGAGGTCAACAATGAAATTCAAAAGTAATTGGACAACCACGGGCAATCCCCGCATAAGTATTAGTCGCGGCCGCGGCCTTACCTTAGAGAGGGTATTTTGGGTGGTCTTTGGTATCGCTCTTGCTTTGATTATCTCGTGGTACTCTTTGATTGGATACGTAGCAGTCAAAGCAGTCGATCATGTAGATAAGCACGGGCTGAAATCCACGTGGGAAAGGGTCTGGGAAGGACCACAACATGAACATCGTTAAGATACTAACCTCGGACGGTAAAGAGATAGCGGTTTATCCGGATGCCTATGCTCTAACAGACAAGGAGGGATATCTCTTTGTGTTTGAATCCTCAACTGGGCCGGAGGACCGGAAATATAGTTACAAGGACGGAAATTGGATCGCTTGTTTTACCGGACCAGTAATTTCCTGGGAAGAACCACAGGGAGAGCCCGATGAACATAGTAAAAGTCTTAACACCTCATGGTGAAACCATAGCAACCTACCCAGATGCTTATGCCATTGACAAAGGTGAGTGGATATGTGTATTTGACGCCGGTATACCACCAGACGAAAGAGATTTTGGCGCGGCGGGGAATTGGATAGCGGCCTTTACCGGCACACAAATAATCTGGGAGGAGAAGCAAGTTGATCATAACGAAAGTATACGGACCTGATGGAAACCTCCTACGCATCTACCCTAACGCTTTTGCTGAGGTACGCGAACGGAGCACTTTTATCTGGGCTACGGCCCTGGCCGTTGATATGCAAAAAAAAGACACGGACGGATATCTGATTGATACCCGTAATAAAAACATAAATACCGGAAATTGGTTGGCTTGTATTTCAGGTCCAGCCGTAATAATAGAGGAGCGGCTAGATGAGGATAGTCCAACTGTACATAGGGGAGAAGCTAATAGCTGAGTACCCGGACGCCTTCATAGTTCAAGACGATAATTGGACACAAGTGTACCCCAACGGGATGAAAAGAGAAGACAGAGATTTCCAAAACGCTCTTGTTACAGTTCCGGCTTCAAAAGGTAGGTGCTCAGGAGTATCTATTATTTCGGTGCTGCAGGAGCCCAGCAAGTGAAAATAGTAAAAGTATACGCAGGGGAAAAGCTGATAGCAGAGTACCCTGATTGTTCAATAGCATTCAGCGATCAAGATCGGGAGATCTATGTCATAGCGGCGGGGGTCCCGTGGGGGCATAGAAACACAAAGTATGTGTGCTGTTTCCCCAAGTTATGTAAGAACCTGTCTGTCATATGCGAGACGCAGGGAGACACGATATGAACATAACAAAAGTATGGATAGGGGAAAAGCTGTATGCTGAGTATCCTGATTGCACTATCTGGATAGAGCCTAACAGCCCCTTTGTTTACATACTACCAGAAGGCGTTAGCGTTGAAGACAAAAGGGAAAAGTTTGTATTTGTCTTCCCAGCGACTTGTACAAATGTCTCAGTGTCAGTCATCAAACAAGAGGACCAGCCATGAGAATCGTAAAAGTGTACGTGATGGATAAACAGGTGGCCGAATTCCCTGACTGCCGCATAGTATACGATGGGAGCTGGGTTTATGTGGTACCCTCCGGAGCCACAAGTGAGTGGAACGAGAACGTCTGCCGCTTCATTAGGGAGTCAAAACGTATCTCGGTGATAGAGACAGAACAAGAGGAACAGAAATGATAATCGACCTAACTGATCCTATGTCGATAGAAGCGGCCAAGATGTACTGCAATAAGCAGGATGTTCTTTGGGTTGGTGTCACCTCGGGTTGTTTTGATTTACTGTCCTACTACCATCTTATATACCTCTTGCGTTGTAAACAGGCATGTGACGTGCTGGTGGTAGGGGTAGACAGCGACCGTAAAATTCGTGACGAAAAAGGTGCCGACCGACCTATAGTAAACGAACGCCATCGCTTGGCTTTGGTCAATGCACTCAAATGCGTGGACGGCTGCTTCATGCTGGATAGCCTGGATCAGTTCGGTAATGTCTGCGCCACGCTCATACGCAAGAAGGAATATGGCCTCATCTTCCGCAACCAGGAATGGGCAGGAAGAGAGAAAGATGTAGTCACCGGCGGCAGCGGAGCCCGCGTAGTAATCGTGCCTGATATCGAGGAGATTACCTCCACAACAGACATGGTTAAGCGGATACGGGCACAGGTAGGGGAAGACTGATGGCGGAAAAAGTTATTTGTGAGATAGTGAGTAACGACCGTTACGACGCTCAAACGGGTTACTTCAACGTGATCCAGACAGACGAAACCCGAAGGTACTATGGTCCTTATGATGACCTACTATCAGCCGTGAAAGAGCTACCCTATGACTACTTTCGAGCCCAGATAGACGGACTGCAGGAAGAAAACTCCGCCCTAAAAAGGTATAATGGGTGAAACCATGAAACTTAAATGGGTTGTAAAAGATCTCTTGCAGAATCAGTACGAGTTGATCAACGAGGAGAGTGGCCGTGCCATAGCGGGAATCCAGGGCTACTACAAGGGAGAGGGAATCACCAGTTACCAAGGCTTCTTCCTTGATAGTGATCCGTGCTCTTGCACTGCTTATTCTGACGATCTTCAAAAGACTATGTGGCTTACCGAGGAGATGATTGAAAGGAAGTGCGAGGAGATACTGGAAAACATAGATATTGTACCGCGCTTTGATCCTAAGGGGAGTGGCTGATGGCAGAAACAGTCACAAGAGTCGCGGTAGAAAAAGGGTCTTATCGTGAGACCAACTTTTACTGGACAACCATTGAAACAAATAAGGGTAATTACTATCTGGTGGAATACTCCACTTTGGTAGAAGCCCTTAAGGAGTTGCCTTTTGATTATATCAATTGGCTGACCGACAGAACATGGACGAACATGACACACAAGAAGAGAGGGAATTAACTACCGAGGAATTCATAGAGGACATCTTCAGCACTCCAGAAAAATTAAACAAGTTTCTGGATGAGACTGACTTTGACGACTATCATGAGTTTCCTCGCGAGGACTATTTCCCTATGTTGAAAAAGAAAGGCGATGGGGAGTAACTAAGGAAAGTAGGGTCATGACCGTGGGGGTTCAATTCCTCCTACTCCCCCACTCACTCAATGGGACGTAAGAAGGGAACACCTGGCCAGGAAGTGGGTTCGACTCCCACACGTTCCACCTGAGCCCCAGTAATTCAGAGAATAGAAATGTACGCTTCGAACGTACAAGTCGGGGGTTTGAATCCCTCCTGGGGCCCCAAAATAAAAAGGAGTTAACCAATGTTTTGGATACTTGGTTTATTATTCTTGCTCATACTGGCCTTCCTAGGCGGTGTTGCCTGTGCAACATGGGCACTGAAGAAGTTGAGCCCGGAAGCGTTTAAGCTTGCGGTGCAAAAGCTTCGCGACGAGGACATGGCGAAGTATGATAAGATCCTCAAAGAAGAGGATGACTCACAAAAAGGGTTATAGTTATGGATAGGTCTATCGAGAGGCTTGAAAAAGCCGCGGATGCACTTGCTATAGAATGGGAGTCCATCAAAAAGAAATTGCTGGCAGACGGGTGTCCCGCGGATGAGATCACCTGGAGCTTTCATGACAAACTCTACGGACGGAGGATGTCACCACAGGAACGCGTAGTGGCAGCATTTAGCAGAGGGGAAATTACAACGGCATAAAGGTCCTGTCGCCTAATGGCATGGCACGCGGCTCATAACCGCGCGGGGCAACCCATTCCTGGTTCGATTCCAGGCGGGACCACCACTGTTTTGAACCTAAACTATGAGATTCGAATTAACCTACCTCCTAGTTGTAATAAATAAGTGGGAGGAGGCTAATGAATCCCAATCAAATACAAAGAAAACTAGCCCTTGAGGGCTACAGTAAAGACCCTAACATATGTCTACAGTGTGGGTCCGTGATAAATGTTCCTGACAATAAAAGAGTGTCAGAGGTAAGAAGGAAAAAGTTTTGCAATCGCTCCTGCTCGGCCTCGTATACCAATAACGTCAAGCCAAAGAGAGTAGCTATAAAAGATGGGGGATGCAAGATTTGCGGGACCACTATATCTTACAAAAAGATGTCCAACGGTAGGTTTAGCCCCAGGGATTATTGTGACACTTGTTTGAGAGTGGTTAGGAGCAAGAACAGCAGGAAGAATGCAAGGAGCCTACGGACACACCTTATAGAAAACATGACTAAAAAAGAAGTTTTTGCTTTTTATAAAAACTGGCAGTCGGCTCGTAACGAAATCAGAAAAGATGCAAAAAGAGTGCACAATCAGTTAGGTCTGGAGGACAAATGTGAGCTATGTGGTTATGGGGTATACAACGAAGTGTGTCATATTTCTGATGTGTCTTCCTTCTCTATGGAGTCCAAAATTTCTGAAATAAACAATCCTCTAAACCTTGTCAAGCTGTGTCCTAATCACCACAAAGAATTAGACACAAAATACCTTTGTTCAGAGGACATAAAAAAAGCCGTAGCACGGCTAGCAGCGAAGATCCGTTGAGCACGTCCCGCTTTATAGACCTGCGCGAGGGTCGACGAAATAGCCATGGGGTGTGCGCGCACCCTGGCACGAGGTTTGAGTCCTCGGAGCGGGGCCAAAAGGAACAAGAATGATCCAGACCCGATGGTGCAAGTACCAAGTTACGTGTTCGCGTTGTGTAAGGGACCTGCCACCACATACAATGTTTGTCAAGGACGATGTGTGGACAGAGGTGTGCGACGAGTGCGGATTTGATGTGAACAATTACACTGTAGATGTGATCCCAGGGTCTTGGAGGGAAGAGGGCTACCCTAATTCCGAAATCTACAAGGCCGGATGTAGGGACATAAGGAAAACAATTGACAGCAGAACAAGTCAAGAAAATATTCATAGATAGAGAAGAGGCTTTCTTCAATTATCTACGGGAGCAGGGCCGGGACCCAGACGTATATGAGCCCGCTCTGCAAATTAAGGCAAATAGGGAAAGGGTTTTCAGTTTAATTGATGAGTGTAAAGACGATGAGCTCATGATGCAGCGCATCTCCAAGATGGCCTTGGACATCGACGCGATCTTACCTAACTGGAAAAAGTTTTCTACCAATCAAAGCTGAAAAAAGAGGGAACAAAAAATGAACCGAACAGTCTTACTAGTAGTCAGTGCGTTATTCTTGTGTATTTCTACGCTAGCGTATGCACAAGAGACAAGCTCACTGGCAGTTCCATCCGTATACGATTATCTATATAACGTAAGGGTGGGAAAGCATGTCTACTACATGCCTAACAACCAGTTGGAAGTTTTGGGTTATGACTTCTCTTCAAAGAGGTTGTGGAGATCGGATATCTACGCCGCTTGGAAGTCACCCATACTTGACCTAACTTACACCCACAGGCCGGAAGGGATCTACGAGATCGACGGAGCCATGTTACTTACCCAGTCCCACAGAGGGGATGTGGAATTGAAATCTGGCTACAAATTCAACCCGACGGCAACTCTGGAGTGGTCAGTCATGGATCTACATGTGTGGAAAATGGCCGACCTTGAAGTACCAATAAAAGATGCGGAAGGTAAGGACTTGCTTGACAAAGACGGCAAGCCAATAACGGAAAAACAGACCCTGATGGTACATAACAGAGATTCCATACAACGGATTTACGGTGGGGCCGGGCTCGCATTTGAGATCCCGGTTACAAACGCCCTAACATTCAAGACAGCCGGAACCTATCGGTTCGTGAACCAGCGAGGGTGGGAAGGTTCAGCGGGCCTGTCTTGGACGCCAGGTAAAAAGGTGAAAGGTGAGCCATTTGTCATGCTCGGTGTGACAGCCCACGAGGCTTACTATTCTTGGGGACAATCCAGGAACACCGCACTCGTGGCGGAGATAGGGTTTACATTTTAATTAAATTTGTCAGGAAGGTAAAGGTATGTTAGTAGGTCGCTCAAATTAACAATGAGGAGAACATGTTACATGAAGATCGCTAACATAATCGCTGTATTAGTTTTGACAGCAAGCTTTGCATTTGCTGGATGTCCAGGAGTAAGGGCGCAGGTGGCACCAATGCCTCTGACGACCCCAATCGTGATGCCAGCACCACCGCCTCCAATGCCCGTTATGACGGCCCCTATGCCTATGGTGACCACACCTTCGCTAGGAATAGACCCACAGCAGCAGGCTATGCAGCTGCAGATGCAGCAGCAGCAGGAGGCTATGGCTAGGCAGCAGAGGACACAGCAGGCCGCTGCGCAGATTCAACAGTTGCAGATGCAGAATAATATGCAGAACCAACAGTTGCAGATGCAGACTCAACAGAGAGAGCAGCAGTACACGGCCCAGCAACAGCAGGTTCAGCAAGAACAGGCTCAGAAGCTGGCTCAGATACAGGCCCAGAGACAGCAGGAAGCTCAGCAACGGGCTGTCCAGCAGCAGCAGATGCAGCAACAGCAGGCTCAACAGATCCAGCAGTTGCAAATGCAAATGAGGTAATCCCTCACGGGTCCGTAACCACCCTTACGGACCCACAAATTAACTAACCTGTTGTATTACTTACAGCAGAATAGAACAAAGTTGTTATCATGCGGCCTGCTAGCTCAGTGGTAGAGCGGGTGCCTGTCGAGCACTAGGTCAGGAGTTCAATCCTCCTGCAGGTCGCCAAAAAAGAAAGTAATGCGGTAGTAGCTCAGTCTGGTAGAGCACCTGCTTGCCGAGCAGGAGGCGCATAGTTTACGCAGGTTCAAATCCTGTCTACCGCTCCAAACAAGAAAGGTGTTGACTAATGTGGACTATCATAGATAAAGCCGCCATAGCGTATATCACTATAATGGCAATAATTATGCTGGCCTTTTCTATTTCAGGGTGCGAACAACAGGGGACTAAGTTCCAAAACTGGGACCTAAAAGACCCCAAAAAGATAATCTGGTATGGTTCTTCAGACGGACCAACCACGTGGGAAAATCCCAAAGGGATTGATTTTAGGGATGATGGTAAAGCCTACATCACATCACAAACCGGAAAACGTTTTCTTGTGCTTCACCAGATGCTGGTGGAACTAGACTAGAAAGGAAGGGTGATGGACTCAGTAAAGAATTATGGAATAATTGCTGCGGTAGTTATTGCAGTAAGCATTGTCACCGCGGTGTTTCTGCGGGGGTGCGATCAGAAGATCACAAAGAAATACGGGGGAACTACTTCCATCACTCTCAATGAGGGAGATAAACTGGAAATGGTTACCTGGAAAGACGATCAACTGTGGACTCAGACAAGACCTAGAACACCCACAGAAACTCCGGTGAAACATGAATTCCGGGAACACTCTAAATATGGTGTCCTGGAAGGCAAGGTTATCATAACAGAAAGGTAACGGCCATGAAGAGCAAAGGTATTTGGATTCTCACAATCCTCAATATCTTGATGTATGCGGGTTTCCTAACTGGCTGCGGGGAGAGTGTTGGTGCCGACACCTCGTATGACTGGTCAAAGCCCAATGCAATAACCTGGTATGGATTGCAGGAGGGTGTAAGGTGGGAAGTTCCTCAGAACGTTATATTCAAGGACAACTACCTGATCATAATAGCCAAGGACGGAAAGGCATACGGGGTTTTCAAAGAGTTCATCTTTGAATTCCCAGCGAAGAAAGAAGATCCAAAGTAGGCGGGTGTAACTCAGAGGTAGAGTGCTAGATTTCCAATCTAGACACAGGGGTTCAATTCCCCTCACCCGCTCCACGCGGTGCTAGCTCACTTGGTAGAGCGTCTGCTTCCCATGCAGAAGGTAACGGGTTCGATTCCCGTGCGCCGCTCAAGAAGGAAAGTAAATGAACAGTTGGGTTCACGCGACAAACGCCATTTGGTGGGGTTTCATCGGCGCGGTCTTCTGTTGGTTTGTAGGTTTGCCTTACAGCTTCTTGCTGGTTTTTATCAGTTTGGGTTCAGGAGCTTTTGTGGGCTCCATAATCGCTGAGAGGTTACGAGATTGAGAGACAGAGCTTTTCGTCGACACCAAAAAAAGAGACTATACGACAAGTGGGCCCGAATCGGGCACCGCTGGGGTATAGGAAGGCTGGTCAGACAAGATCCTATTGATCAACCAGCTTTTGATAGATGGCTTTATCGTTCCGCAGAAAATATGCCCACTTGTAGCAAGCCCTTTTGTTGTGGTAACCCGCGCCGCTTAGGACACGACACGTGGCAGGAGAGACGGGCCCGAGCGAATGAGCAAGAGCAGATAAGGGACTATGAAGAGGAACGAAATGATCCTTTCCTTAGAGACATGATAGAGTTGGGCTGGCTATGAAAACTAGGGATGAACGCAGGAGACTTAGGGCCAGAGCTAAAAGCAAAGATAAGGCTTTTGGTAAATTGCCCCCTAGTGAGGGTTGTGGCTGTAAAGGCGGAGAATGCGACTGGTGTTTCTTTACCAGCCGCGGCGCGTCTTGTAAATACATGCGCAATCCTAGAAAAGAATTTGGAATTTCTACGGAACAAGAACAACGCGCTAAAGTTGACGAAATGGAACAAAGAAAGGAATTAAAGTGTCTCAACGCTGTGGAGGATGTAACCAGCCACTGAGGCAGCCACCTTACGAGAAGGGTTTGTATCCTGACACCTATTTCTGTGACAAGGACTGTTATCTAGCAGGTCTTGAAGAAGAATACAGTCGTGGGTCTGCAAGAATAAAAGAACTGGACAAACTCCTCACTGGGGCCACTGGACAGATAGAGGAATACAGGGCCCTCGTTGACAGGTATGCCGAGATGGTTGACGATTACAGGAAGCTGTTACAGACCAAAAATGAAATGATTGAAACATTAATCTCGGTGTCCAAGACATCACAGGAAATAGCTAACCGGGCCTTAGATACCCGCAGGCTATAATAGTGGGGCTGTAGCTCAGCTAGGGAGAGCACTAGCATGGCATGCTAGGGGTCAGGGGTTCGATCCCCCTCAGCTCCACCACAAATTGAGGGACAGTGAGGTACCGGCTGCTTACAGGACTCTAAACCCTAGGAAGTGGGTTCAACTCCCACCTGTCCCTCCAAAGAAAAAAACAGATGGGGACTTAGCTCAGACTGGGAGAGCACTGTGTTCGCAATGCAGGTGTCACGGGTTCAAACCCCGTAGTCTCCACCACAAGAGAGGAAACAATGGGTTACATACGTGACAATGTTGATGCCTTCATAGACGAAGGTTATTCTCCAGAGGAAGCAGAAGTGCAGGCTCGCCTGTTGGAAGAAGATATTGATTACGGGTTCTGTAATCCCATAAAGGCTAAACTAGCTCACGAAGACGAACAAAGGATTCGTGATGAAGTGAAGCAGGAAAGGGAGCGTAAGTGGAAATAAAGCGCATCGTGGAAGTGCTGGTGATTCTGGCGACCCTAGTAGTGATACTTTATTGCCTGCCGTTTGCAGCATTCAAGACGGCCGCTTACGTGTTATTCGTTGTTTGGGTAGCAGAAATAGTGGTCTTCGCTCCGATGTTTATCAAAGTCCTGTTGGACAAAAACGAGGGCGGCGTAGCCAAGTGATTAAAGCACGGAACTGCAAATTCCGGAATACGCAGGTTTAAATCCTGCCGCCGCCTCCACAAGAAAGGAGCACATTATGAGTGCAGCAGATCCGCCGGATAAAGGTTTTAGGGCATTTGTGACAGATTTTTTTGACTCAGACACACACGTCCGCATAGTTACAGTTGCTCAATCCCGCGACGATGTAGCTCAATTTCTTGTGGACGGGGGACTTGTAACAACGGACCTCTCGACCACCAAAAATAACACGTGGGATCTTCCTTTTGGATTTTGCCACCAACCAGTAACTGTTGTATGTACTAGCAGGACGGTGACACAATGAAACTGATACTGTGCCCTGATTGTCATGACATAGTAAGGCTTCGAAAAGAGAAAGTTAACTTCTGTGAATGTAAACAAAGCTGGGGCAACTACGAAGAGGACGGCCTGAACGCGATTATCGGAGGAAAAGCAATTCCCATAGGTTTTGCTAACGGCTCTTTTGTTGAAGCCCTGCGTAACCAACCCGATAGCGGGATGGGGGAACGCTTTGAGGCCTTTGTTATTCCTAAGAAGTGTGCCTCTATACGAAAATCCCCTATGGCTGCACCAACCCCTCTCAAGACATGGTTCGTCCACTTGTGGGGTGAGTATTTGGTCTTTGTTGCCCCCTCCCACAGCGATGTAGTTGACCATCTGCTCAAAGCGGGATATGTTTCGGGTATCGGACCTATGGATCTCGGGGAACGCATTTGGGAGCTCCCCTTTGGCGGCTACAAAGAGAACCAGGTGACACTCATTTGCCACGGTGATCGCAAAATAGAGGAAAGGCTGAAAGACCAACAAGAGGGCCAAAAGAACGCTGGAGCAGGAATATAATGTAGCCAAACTATGCCGCCGTACTCAAGTGGCTGAAGAGGCCCGACTCTCTATCGGGTAGATCTCGCAGGTTCGAATCCTGTCGGCGGTACCATGTCCCTGTATTCGAGAGGTATCAGAAGCTGGCCTTTCAAGCCAGTTACGCAGGTTCAATTCCTGTCAGGGACACCAAAGATCGCTAGGAACCCAAACGGCTAGGGGACGCTCTCATAAAGCGTTGTTAGTTGGTTCGACTCCGACTCTAGCGACCACAAGAAAGGAAAAAGAATGCGGAACGTAGTTGTGGATGCAGCAGGCCATATCTATGTGTGCGGCGAGAATATCACCGGAGAAGACTTTACCAATGTGCCTGGCTGGAGCGAAGTGAAGACAATGAAAGACACCCAGTTGAAAGACTGTAGGGACGTCTTTCCGGCTTGTTCTCACGGCTGGCAGTTCTTTCAGATTCTGCGGGACAACTTAACCCTGAAGAAGGCCAGACAGAGAGGCATTGCTTACGTAGCAATTGTGGCCGCTATAGTGTGGGTGTTCTTTGCGGTCTCTACATCCTGGGGCGGAATGATGGGTGAGTTGGGGAGCCCGGCAGAGATACCAGTCTCAAAACCTGAGGCCATCCATACTCTCAACTACACGAGCTTGCCGACCTTCTCGATCTTTTCAAAGAACGGGGTGCGTTTGGTAGATCGTGCTTACGACATCAGGAGCGGGACCGTGAGGGCTCCCGTTCAAGGTGTGTTTTACTATCGTTATGGAAAGAAGGGGTTCATAAAAGACGATGGCATCCGGATTGAACCGGAATTGCCACCTACGCCCGGCCAATCTAAAGTTGGCCCCAGGAAATAACGTTCCTATTGAAGAAAGGTAGGATGACAATGTATAAGGGAATAGAGCCTGACGAGGGCTGGAGTCTGAGTTCCATCGCAGCCCACTCATTTGGAATAGCTGCCCTATTGGTTGCTGCCTTTGCAGTGTATTATCTGTATGCTACCTCTAACCAGATAATTCAAGCGATGGAAGAACAAAAGAACAGCAGCTACACAACAACGGTGAGGTTCAAGGACGGGGTGGAAGCTGTTGTAAGGGGCCGGAGCGCAAGAAAAGCGAAGTGTGCTGATCTTGATACCGAGGCTTGGATATACCAGTCAGTGAAAATTATCACCGCTGAAATCTCGTCGAAGGATGCTTTCAAGGATGCCACCTTCGCGCAGATCGCCGAGGGAGTAAACGACCAGCTGACCGGCAGGTGTGGTCTCTCTTATAAAGTTGAAAGCATTGAATTCCCAAATAAAGGGAAATAACCAGTTCTAGGGTAACCTAACGGCAAGGTAGCTGGCTGTTAACCAGCCGCTCGAAAGAGCTTGGGGGTTCGAGTCCCTCCCCTAGAGCCAATAATCATAGGAGGCTTTTGGATGCGTAATCGCGGAGAGCGACGACACAATACCGAAAAAAAGATAAAACATATGGCCGACAGGTTCTACTACGAACATCACTGGTATTCTCGCGCGGAGGCAATGCGCATAGCAAAGGCGGGTGGAAAGAATTTTCCACGTTGGGTCTGGGACCCAGAAAGGGGAAGGTAAAGTGGATCGAAGGAAAGCTAAGGGGTCTAAGCCTCTTGGCACCGACTACAAATGTAAGTGTGGTAATCCAGGATCCAACTGGCATAAGTGTCCCTATAGTTCACAACTTTATGAAGATGACAGGGAGTGCAACTGCTGTGATAGTTGTACAGATGAGTGTTCAGAAAACGTTTAGGAAAGGGGAAGGTAAAAATCAAGGTTATTTTAACAATAATTCTCGTGGCGTGGGCTTCGGTGGCCCTGGGCCAACAACTGTCGATAGAACAAAGGATAATTAATTTCTTTCCTGGAATAGTCCAGGAAGTGCAGGATCACGGGTTATCCGGTCCGATAGCCCGTGAAGCTGCTAAGTATGCGCATCTGCGCTGTATACATGAGGATGGGTTGGATAGGCCTACCAATATCTCCTATAACGGGATGGTACCTGGTAGCCCCAACAAGGAAGTAATCGAAAAGTTATACATGCCAGACCATAAACTTGGCCGCGTGACAGCCAACGACGGACAAGGTTGTTACGTGATAAAAGGACCAAAAGCACATGTGATGGGATCCGTCGCCATCGCATTGTGGTACGATGCAATAATCAATAGTGATCGACTCCGGGTCTGTAGTGCAGAGGAGAAGAGGATCTGGAACCTGTCGAGATACTATTCTCACATGATAGCTCTGGGACACAGGAATTACAAACATAAGTTCCAAAAACTAAAAGAACCTAGAGACCAAATACTGCAAAAGGTCAATCGAGCTTATGGTCCCAAGGGACACAGCATCAACGCCCTGAAGGCCAAACTTGAAAAATTGTTTGATGCAGTATCTAATTAAAAAAATATGGGAACTTTTTGAAAACGGCTGTGTCGTAACAAGAAGTTCTCATATTATATACACATGCGTGTTTTCTAATATGCCTTTATTAGTAAGTCCCACTTACCCTAATAAGGTATATTTAATGAATATTCGGGATAAGGATCAAAGACAAAGAACGCACATATACGTGCAAACGGACCTTTTTCGACCAACAAGGTAGGAGCTTACAAGCATTCTAATTCGATTTGACCTTATCCCAAAAAAAGCTAAATGGGTCGTTGGGAGAATGGTATTCCAGCTGGCTGTAACCCAGCCGTCTTCGGACATTGGTGGTTCAAATCCATCACGGCCCACCATCGTTTATTTTGTCGCCTCCAGTCTGGTTGGAGGAGCTTATTTAACGAAAGCTATCATACACAGTTAGAATGTAATCAATTGTCTGTCACTGTGGTAGTAAGTAAGGATCTAAGTGGCCTAGGTTCGAACCCTGGGGGAGGCGGCCACTATTATCCGCGCTTAATATACCATCCTGGCCTAAAGCCGGGAGCGCGGGCCAAGCTATTAAGCAGCACTAAGCAGCTGAGTACATGTGCATCTGTCTCGGAGGCCAAAACAAAGGAACATGAGACATTCGTTTTAGCATGAAAGGCTGATTGAAATGCTGACTGAATAGATATGGATCGGAGTATAGACTAAGCGACCTCTAGGGGTCCGAGTGGTGATAGAGAAGGGATACTTCAAAACTATCAAAGCTAAAGAGGACAATCCGCAATAAGCAGTATCGACAGCGTTGCGGAAGATTAATAGATTGCACTCCGCCCTCGCGAGAGTGGGTTGTTAATCTAAAAATCAGTTGCCCTTTTCAATGCTTCCCTTTTTTGGCTATACTCTGGTTCATATTATATAAGAATACAATTACGAGTGGTGCAGTATAGAGATACATCGTTTCAAACCACGATACTGGCTTTTTAGTCAGTGTAAGCTCTCTAGACGCCTCTTTCCCTCGTATAAAAGATTTCGAATCGACGTCACTGCCTTACAGACAGGCGGGACCGGTAGCAGGTCTGAGGTGGTTTCGAAGATCGGGGGCGCGCGCCCCCAACCATATTGGCATCCGAAACAGGCAGGCCCTTAACCCCTAAGACGGGACTTGGAACCCTCTGGAGTAGGATGCTCTGAAATTAAATATTGAGTGGTGTAGGGATCGAATCCTTCGCAATGAAAATCTTAGGTCACCGGTTCAAATCCGTGTCGCGGCCACCAAATCTATGGCCGTGTAGCTCAGTCTGGTAGAGCGGAGATGCAATATAAGGCGATCTCGCCTTTCCCTCAATAAACAATAACTGATCTACCATGTGTAGAAACAGTAACGTTGGCGTATAACGTTGAGTAAGTGTTATACGCAGACAGCAAATAAATATCAGTGGTGATAGTGCGAGTTACTTCGTAGATTATTGGTAAATCATTTGACTTAAAATCAAACTATCTGGTTCAAATCCAGCGGGCCGTGAGGCCCAGTGCTCGGACGCCGCTTCCCTGATATTTTAACATAATGTACATATTATGTACTTTTATCTTTACCCCTCAAGGGTACTATATTTGAGGGTACGAGGGTACTTCAAGAGGGTACTAAGATGTATCTTTGAGAGGTATCTGAGTCACCTCCTTTCTTCGGACATTAGTGGTGAAGGTCGGGATTTCTTCGTTATGGAAACCAAAGAGCCCGTGCCGTTCCCTTCCCTAATGTTCACAAGTAAATCAATATCGGTGGTGAAGAATACGGATTCCATCGTTACCATGAATGACGCCTATATCCTATTCGCTCCATTCCCCGATATGAAAATAAAAATATTGAGTGGTGATAGAAGAGAGATACTTCAAATGCTGGTCCTAAGAGGAGCTTGCGGTTGATCAAGACCGGCCCCGCGGGGCTTAAAGCCAGTTACTGGAAACCCGAAAGGGCCCAGCGAAGGCGGCCATATCCCACATCAACCCGTGTATGATGCACGTTAAATCGGGAAAGACACTCTTTTCGTCCACTTCCCTCAATAGTTTATTCCTCGGTAGTTTCTAGGAAAGAACATCTCTAGATCTAGGGGGTAACCCCTAAGGAGAAGAAAGCGTGGTTTGAGTCCCGCACGAGGAGCCAATGGCGTGGGCGTTCCTACCTGACCCCTGAGTGGGGTGGGTACTTAGGTTTAACTCCTTCGCGCGCCACCAAAAGAATTTTGCTCGGTCCAGCTCGCTGGATAGCCAAGAGAGGGTAACCTACGCCGGGTGTCCAGAAGATAGAAGCTCGACTAACTCAGAATGGACAGGAAAAGCGAAGTGAGGCTAACTTCGCCCGACATCCACAGACGAGTATCTGACCTTGCATGTGCACAATGTAGGGGACATCAGAGGACCCAGGGTTAGTCTACTGCGGTCGAGCACCGAATACGAGCTGGGGTAGCTCAGAAAAGACCGGAACCATCTAGCGACGAGCGACCACTTGAGATAGCGCTGTTGACGGATGAATGGTTAATTACGCGGGGTTAGTCGCCCGCCCCCAGCCTTCAAGAACATGGAGCCGCTGCTGCTAGGATTTCCTGGCCAGAGATTTCGACGGAGGTTCAATTCCTCCGGGCTCCCCCAAAAGTTTAATTGCAGAGTGGTGATAGGAAGAGATACTTCAATCCTGTTAAGATTGCGATCTTGGTTCGATTCCAAGCTGGGCAGCGTGAGCTGTCTAGGTGGTGGCACAGCAGTGGCTCTTTCGCCCGCTTCCCTCTGTAATTCAATATTCTGATAAAGGCAGGCAGCTGGAGGAAAGGCTCCTAGGGCTGGACTGATACAGCTTTAAAATACGCCTGCAATGAAATTTCTGAGTGGTGAATGTGAGAAATACATCGTTGCACATAAACGCTGATAAGGTTCGACTCCTTATGTGAAGGGCCGGTTGCCCAATGTTTCTTGCAGCTTTCTTCCCTCAGTAACTTCTTGTGTCTTCTGCAGTTTAACAGCCCATTTCAGTAAGCGCTGTAAACAGATTGGGAGGGCACATTACGTCGTCCCAGCGACTTAAAAACTGGGTATTACAACCCTGCACCTAAGCAAGTGCAACAAGACTAAAATGCTTCGCACACGAGGGGCCGTCCTACTATGTAGGCGGGGCGTTATAAATGCCTCTCTCCGAATACACAAATGTTGGTGGTGCAGAAATCAGTTTCATCGCAAAATTGTTTAACAGACGATCTATTGTGAACCAAAACGCTGCTTTCGCCCCTTCCCCAACATATCCTAATTTAAGTTTGTCACCACAAAGAACGCTGCAGCCTTCCCCGGTGACAAGGTCTATTGCAGGTGCCGACCCAAAATTGAAACCTGACGCGCCCGTCTAGAGCTAGAATCTAGGCAAAGCCGGGGGATGCGGGAAACTGCTCATAACGGTCACCGCATTCTCCCCGTTAAAAAGACCTTAGGTCTTTTTTTCGTCACCTATGGTGGTTGTAGTGTAGTGGTTAGCACCGGATGCTGTGAACTTCCAAGCGCGAGTTCGAATCTCGTCAATCACCCCAAGAATATTCATAGGTCCATAGTGTCAGTGGCCAAGCACGACGGTCTCCAAAACCGTAAGGCCGGGTTCGAGTCCTGGTGGATCTGCCATAACAACTAGATGTGTAACAGAATGAAAGGACAGGCTATGAAAAAAACGGAAGATCAGAAAAGACTGGAAAAAGAGAGGAAGGAAAGGGCCAAGGAATTAACTACGAGAAAAGATCTCGCAAGCTTCTTGGCAACTCACAGAAACGTATATGGCCCGAGTGTGAGCGCCATGGTCGAGAAGGCTCTTCTTAGGGATTTCAGAAAAGAAGGTCGACTTTGGTCTCCTCCAGTTTCAAGAGCTATGGTCAGCATAGAGAGGTTGTCCAAGGTTGCTGTAACTGCGGGATTGACCGCCCTTTTGGGACAACCGGTGGCTCAGTGGGCTGACAAGGCCCACCGCATCATTTCCGGAATCAATCAAAAGAGGGGACTTAGCTACGAAGACATCGTAAGCCTAGCTCTCAAAATGGAGTTTCTGAACCACCATTTCTGCGATGTTGAAACCCAGGTCAAGATAGGGAAGTACAGATATGACCTGTGCTTTGACATTGACAAGAACTGGAGAATTGATGCCGAGATCTCTCTCAGCGCGTCAGACACCAAATTCCGGTCAGAGCTGTGGAGGCATCGCGACAGTTCTTTCTACTTCATCACCCGCGGGTACGACTTATTCCCGTGGAAGATCAGAGAGATGATGGACAACAACTGCACACCAGTTGTAACTGTCGGGTCCGCTTATGAAGGCCCCATCACTTTTGACGCTATGATCACCGAGATCAAGAACGCGGCAAAAGAAAAGGTGGCCGAAAGAATCAAAAATAAAGGCACGGTTCCTCCCGGAACTACGGTAGCCTAACATGTCTGTAGGGGTCGGAGGTTTACCTCCGGCCCTCTTTATCCACGTCGCTCCATTAGTTCAATTGGCTTAGAACACGGGTTTTGTACTCCCGAGACGAGGGTTCAAATCCTTCATGGAGCTCCAACCTAGACTAAAGAAAGGCAAAAAGATGAAATTCAAGTCCTGGATCGCGGTTCTGGGTGTCGTTCTGCTTCTGCTTCCCCCGGTTGCTTTTGCAAAGGGCGGAGGTTTCAGTGGCGGAAGTAGCAGTAGTTTCAGCAGTTCCAGCAGCAGGAGCTTCAGCAGTTCCAGCAGCAGTTCGTATAGCAAACCAAGCTTCAGTTCTGGCTCAGTAACCAAGTCAACTACGAGCACCTGGAGTGATCGGAGCGGCGGCGGATATTTCAAACCCTCTGGTTCTGTCTCTGCGCCTGCATCCAGTTCAGGTGGATATGTGAAACCTCAAGGCGGCCCGGCTATTCCAGCGGCTCCCTCAGGCAGTTACAGTAAGCCTGGATCAGTAGCGACTACTTCGGCTAAGCCTACCTTCCAGAGTTCCTCTGGCTTCAATAAGAATGTGACCAAGGATATCCAGAAGGAAAAAGCGGCCACCTCACTGGCATCATATCAGGCTGAAAAGGGAAAGTTCAAAGCGCCGGAACAAACATTCGACAAAACCAAATACAGTTCCAACGCCTTGTACACCAGCAAGCCAGTCTACGGAGGATACAACGCCCAGACTCAGTACACCACAAGGAACACCTATTATACCACAAACCGTTACGTGACCCCGTCCTATGCCTATGGCTTCGGTCCCTCTTATGGGGTGTTTGATACACTCTTCCTGATTTGGATGATGGATAATATGCATACCAATGCTGAAGCCCGTTCCATGGCCTATAACTATAGGAACGATCCCGGCTATCAGCAGTGGCAGGCAGAAACCCGAAAACAGTCGGCCAATAACCCAGAGTTGAAGGCGAAGGTCGATAGCATGGAGGCCGAACTCGCTAAGATGAAGGCCGAAGGAGTCAAGACAGACCCCAACTATATCCCCAAGGGGATCCCTGCTGATGTTATTTTGTCTTCGCAGGCGATGCAGGCCAAGGAAGTCCAAAAGCCTGACTTGGTATTCGCTACCGGCGCAGTTGGGGGAAACTATCAAGAGGTTGGTAAGCTCCTCAAGAGAAATGCAACCAACGTGAACCTGACCCTTAAAGAGACCACTGGCTCGATGGAGAACCTTAAGTTGCTCTTAGGTGGACAGGTAGATATGGCCATAGTACAATCCGACGTGTTAGCCAAATTGGACGGAAGCCAGATGGCGACAGAACAGACCATAATCTATCCAGAGTTCATGCAACTGGTGGTCAACTCAAAGAGTGGGATTAAGTCTATCAAAAATATGACCAACGGGAAGTGTTCGGTCTGTATGCCTCGCGGAAGCGGAACCGCTGCGGCCTGGGATGCACTGGTAGAACAAGACTCCTCATATTCCAAGATACCGGTGATCAACGACACATACGGCGGGTGCTTGACCAAGACCCAAAAGGATCCGAATGTCTCGATGTTCATGGTAGCCGGATTGAATAGTCCAGTGATGAAGATAGCGGATAAGACTGCCCAAAAGAGTGGAAGCCTCACACTAGCTTCGGTGGACGACAACGATTTCGACAGAAAGAAAGACAAGAACGGAAACAAGATCTATGCCTTTCACGCTATCCCCAGTGACACTTATCCTGGATTGCAGCATGGCTGGTTATGGAACCATAGCGTAGACTCTCTCACCGTAGGAGCCGTTTTGGTAGTGCGTACAGAGTGGGTCAAAAAGTACGGCCAGGAAGCTTTCGAGGCCTTAACCTTCTCGTTCTTGGAAACCAAAGACGACATTACTAAGCTCGTCAACAAGAGGTAACTATGGGAATGTGGCAACTGTTTAAGGACGCAGCTTCCAAAAAGCTGACATGGACTGTGCACCCGGACAAAAAGCGGATAGACCTGACAGCACCCCTGGGAATCCGGGTAGGCGGAATGATCAGTATAAACTGTCCGGATTTTATTCTGGCTGACGGAAAACTGAAGATCCGTGGGCCGCAGGAAGATCTGTATGTAACTTCTTACGGACAGTTCCGTCTGGGAGATTACAAGGGCCACAGATTCTATATGGGAGCCGGAGACAAACTATTCATGCTCCAGGTTATCGAAAATGAGAAAGGGCAGATAGACGAGTGCAAGCTCTTTTCGCTATTCGACGAGGTAATTCCGGCCGCCGACAGCTGGGATTTCTGGCTCAATGACAACGATGGCTCAATCGGCCTTTCTGAGTTTGATCTGAAGGACGGGACGAAGTATTTCCGAGCGTGGGAAAATGAGTCTGAACAAAAGACCGTGTGTGATCAGACTGGACAAGCAACCACATTAAATCATATCCCTCCGGTAGAGATCCGGGAATCAATCTATATGGATCCTTATGGGGATCAGGTTGAATCCGTTGGGCACATGACCATGCTTTACGGTAGGAACATTGTGGAGGGCATCGACGAATTTATGTTCGTAGGTGTAGCCGAGGACAAGACCGGAGCCTCTGTTCAAATAACCATAGGTATCCCTTTGGGTGCCACCGACATTACCGTTCTTTTCTAAGGAGATTACAATGGCAACTGTTTTAGGATTCTTGGGCAACTTTGGAAAAGCCAAGATAAATGACGCCCAAAAGGGCATATTGCAAAAGCTTGTGTCCTGGGACCCCGAGGGGGCTTCTGAAGCGGAGATCAACGGGATACTCAAAGATCTTGATACTGTGTCTCTTCAAGCCGGAGAAGCTCACGCCCTATACGAAAAAGAGAAGAAAGAGGCCGATGCCGCCCGCGCCAATTACAATCGGTACGTAGGCGCAGCTGAGAAGCTCAACGAGCAGTTTGAGGCCGAAGAGGACATAGCCAAGAAGGACGGCCTGAGGAAAAGCTTGGAAGGCTTGTTGAAGAAACTCGAAGAACTTCTGCCTGACGTGGAGCGAGAAGAAAAAGAGGCTACCGAAGCAGAAAAAGATTTCACCTCGCTAAAGGAATTTGCTGAGACTGTTGCGACTAAGGCGAAAAATGCCCGGTCCGCGCTGGCGAACGCACAAAGGGATCTGGCACGCGCCGAAGTAGAGCAAAAGAGAGCAGAAGATCGCGCTGGTCGTGCCGAAGTTCTGGCTGGGCTGAAGCAGGACACAGGAAGTCTTGGTATCGCTATGACAGCCATGCAAGAAGAGGCCGCAAAGAAAAGAGCCGCCGCCGATGCTGCTGGCATGAAGGCTGACCTACTCGGGCAATCTTCAGGAGAAGACAAGAACGTGGAAGCCGCCTTGAAAGCCGTAGACGGAACCAAGGATACTACTTCTTTGAGTCCGGCCGAGCGACTAGCCGCACTGAAGAAATAAAGTCTGCCGGGGAGCCCACTGTGGCTCCCCAATAAAAAGGAAAAATTATGGACCTGGTAGCGTGGGCAGCAGTGGCTGTATTTGGTCTTTTTGTATGGGCAGTGTACTGGCTTGCTAAGCACCCCAAAACAGAAGA
>Ga0208980_10000149_pt1 | contig 35209 bp, 34 predicted proteins | sample WetSurMetagenome_3_FD_187993 | JGI IMG/M metagenome (GOLD analysis project Ga0208980, IMG submission 187993) | Wetland microbial communities from Twitchell Island in the Sacramento Delta, sample from surface sediment Aug2011 Site A1 Bulk (version 2) | ecosystem: Environmental > Aquatic > Marine...
TCAGCCCAGGCGCCGCCTGCCGCCGCTTGTATTCATTCGCGTGTATCATGCGCACAACTCTCTCAACCGTTTCCCGTTCATATCCCTGAGCAACGATTTCCCCGACACTCATCTGTTCCTCGACGCGCAACCGCAGAATGCCGTCCAGGATGTCATATTCCGGCAGAGTGTCCTGGTCTGTCTGGTTGGGCCGCAATTCCGCCGATGGGGCCCTGGAGATGGTGTTTGGGGGGATTATGTCCCTCTCCCGGTTTATGTGGGCGGCCAGTTCGTAGATCAGTGTTTTCGGCACGTCCGATATCACGGCCAGCCCGCCGACCATATCTCCGTAAAGTGTGCAATAGCCCGCACCCAATTCCGACTTGTTGCCGGTACTCAGAACCAGATGCCCGAACTTGTTGGATAAAGCCATCAGGAGAGCCCCTCTTATGCGGGCCTGCAGGTTCTCCTCCGTTATGTCTTCCGGCAGCCCGGCGAAGGCGCCGGAGAGGGATTCGCGGAAAGCCTGGAAAACGGGCTGAATCGGGATCACATCGAACGGAATGCCCAGGTTCAGCGACAGCATGCGGGCGTCCTCGTAGCTCTCCGGCGCGGAATAGACCGAGGGCATCGAAACGCCGAGCACATTGGATGCGCCAAGCGCCTCGACCGCGATGCAGGCCACAACTGCTGAATCAATCCCGCCGCTCAGGCCCAGAACCGCTGATTTGAAGCCGCACTTGTGCGCATAGTCGCGCGTGCCCATCACGAGAGCCCGGAAAAGGCTCTCCGGTTTTTCCGCTTCCTGATATCCGCAATCTTCTGTCGAATCGGGATCCGCAATCAGCAGGTCTTCCGCAAAAACATTCCCCCGGGCAACAATATTCCCTCTCGCCCCCAAAACCAGGCTGCCGCCGTCGAAAAGAAGGTCATCGTTCCCTCCGATCAGATTCACATACGCCATAGGCACGTGGTACTTTCGAACATGGTCCAGCAGCATCTGGTATCGGAACCTCGGTTTGCCCATTTCGTATGGCGATGCCGAAATATTGATAAGGAGATCCGCTCCCTGATCGATCAGATTGCGAACAGGATCCGTTCGATAGAGGGGCTTGGGCCAGAAATCTTCCGAATTCCAGGCATCCTCGCAGATTGAAATGCCCAGGGAGCGGCCGCCAAACCGCACCGGATGAACGGTGCCTGATTTCTCGAAATAGCGGTCCTCGTCAAAAACATCATAAGTGGGCAAAAGGGATTTATGGATGACCGCCTGTATTTTCCCCTGCGAAAGAAGGGCGGCCGCATTATAAAAATCCCGGCCTGTGTTGCTCGTGTTGCGATCCACAAAGCCCACGATCGCGCCCATCCGGTCTGTGCGGGCGGCAATTTCATCCAAAGCCCGGAGATTGGACTCGACGAAACCGTGAAGCCCCAACAGGTCGCGCGGGGGATAGCCGGTCAGGGCGAGTTCGGGGAAAATTACCAGATCGGCGCCCGATTCTCGTGTTTTTTCGATGGTATGGAGTATCCGGTCACGATTACGGCCTATATCGCCGACAATCGTGTTGATCTGTGCCAGCGCTATTTTCATTGGTCATTGCCCCAGCTGCTAAAAGCCTATCATACGGCATATGGCGAAGAGTATAGGAGCAAAGGGGCAAAGGGGCAAAGGGTGAATGGGGGTAAGACGGAAAAGGGCAGAAGATGAAGGAATCAAGGGGTAAAGGAATAAATGGGCGAAGCCATGCACGCTGGAATCCATCAAGGCCATTATTATTTTATCCCCAACTTCTTTATCCCTCTGCCCCTTTGATCCTCTGATCCTTTGGTCCTATGCTCCTTCGCTTCAATCCCTCAGCGTCAATTGCCGGAGATCGATCTGAAATCTGCGAAGCAGAGCCATAACCTCCCGACGGGAAAGCTTTCTGGTTTTCTGGATCCTCCATCTTTTGCGCAATGCCGCCGGCAGCAGGCGCAAGGCGCTGGCATAGGCCCAGAGGAGGATAAACGGGAGGCGGAGCCAACCCTGGGCCGAGACGAATTGACCGGCTGCCCCCTGCTGTTTCAAAGCGGCGTAGGCGTGCCACATAAACCTCCGGGCCGACCAATATGGGTTTGCGAGCAGCAGTGGAAGAGGAAAATTTTTGACGGCCAGCAGCAGCCTGTTCCGTTCCACCAGCATGATTTTCAAGGGGGAATATGCACCGGCCGTCGCCGAGTGACGGTGATAAACCCTGGCCGAAGGCACATACCACGCATTCCAGCCCAGAAGCCTTGCCCTCATCCCCAAGTCCGCGTCGTCGCCAAAAGCGAAGAAGGTCTCGTCGAAGCCGCCCGTTTCCACGAACAGCCGGCGATGGTACAGGGCAGCGCAGGCATCCGGCCAGAGTATCTCTTCTTCCTTATCGTACTGGCCCGCATCCCTCTCCATGGTGCCGCGTCCGCGGTTCTGGCCGTCCCAGTAGACGAGGTGTCCCGCCTTGTCCAGAACTCCCTCCGGCGCGGCGAACAGAATCTTGCAGCCTATCATGCCGATTCTGCGGGCTGGGTCGCCGCGCAGGACCATTTTCTCAATCCAGTCCGCTTCCGCAACGGCGTCGTTGTTGAGCAGCGCGATCCACTCGCCCTGCGCCCGTGCAAACGCAATATTGTTGGCTTCACAGAAACCGCTGTTCCTGGCCAGAAAAACCGCCTGCGCTCCAGGGATGCGCCCGGTCCATGCGCGTATGCACTCGGCGCTGCCGTCGGTCGAACCGTTATCCACGATAATGAACTCCCGGTTCTGCCAGGTCTGTCTTTCCAGCGAGGAGAGGCAGTCTTCGAGAAACTTCGCGCCGTTCCAATTCACCACGACGACGCTGACCAGCGGACCTTCGAATCGACCGAATCCCATCGGAAACCCCGCAGATGAATCAAGATGCCTTCAACCTGCCAAAACCTCCAATTGCAGCGTCTGAAGCTTTACCGCAGCCCTGCGGACCAGGTCCGGTCCCGGTCTCCGCCGGCGATATTTTACGGAAACTGGCGATGCCAGGGTGTGGCCTGCTCATAAGCCCAGGCGGCCCGCAGGAGCGTGGCTTCGCCGAACCGGCGGCCGATCAGCTGCAATCCTATGGGAAGATTGTCCGGCGAAAAGCCGCACGGCACTGAGAGAGCTGGAAGTCCTGTGAGATTAGCAGGCCTTGTCAGGCTCAGCAGCGCCAGGCGCACGTCGGTCCGCGAGCGCCCTGTCCGGACCTGCTCCTGATCAAGGCCGGGAGCCACAACGGGAAGGGCCGGCGCCAGGATAAGATCCACCGAATCCAGCACCCGTTCGAATTCCTCCGTGTAGGCCAGCCTTTTCTGCAGCGCCTGAATATAGGCTGCGGCCGTCAATCCTCTGCTTTGTTCCAGACGTGCGCCAACGTCCTTGCCGTATTCTTCCGGGCGTTTATTCAGCCATTCTTCGTGATAGGCGAGGGCTTCTCCGGCGGTGATATCCGCGGCGAGCCGGGCGGTCTCTTCCATACCTTTCAGATTCACCTCGCGAAGACTGGCGCCCAGCTCTTTCAGGGTTTTCACAGCAGCCAGCACATTACGACGGACTGCCGGCTGCAGGTGATCGAAAAAATACTGCCGGGGCACTCCTAGGCGAATCGATTTCACTCCGCGTCGAAGCCCGGAGACGGTTGTTCCTGGCGTCCCCGGAGCGCGGACACTGCTTTGGGCCATGGCATCGAACATCAGGGCTGCATCGGCCACGCATCTGCAGATAGGGCCCGCGTGATCCAGCGTTTTGGAAAGCGGGATCACGCCCTCCAGCGACACCCGGCCGTAGGTCGGCTTCAGCCCCACGCATCCGCAGGCCGCCGACGGTATGCGGATGGATCCTCCGGTGTCGGTCCCGATCGATGCTACTGCCTGAGCTGTGACAACCGATGCCGCGCTGCCTCCACTGGACCCTCCGGATATGCGGCTGGTGTCCCACGGGTTGCGGACCGGGCCGTAATGGGGATTGAGGTTTGTTGCGCCGTAGGCAAACTCATGCATGTTGGTTTTGCCCAGGAAGGTGCATCCGGAGGCCAATAGCCGCTCGACGACCTCCGCGTTGCGCTCGGGAACGAAGCGGCGCAGGATTTTTGAGCCGGCAGTTGTTCGTATGCCGCGGGTGCAGAAAAGATCCTTGACACTGATCGGGATGCCGTGGAGAACGCCTTTGTACCTTCCTCTGCAGATATCCATCTCCGCGCGCTTTGCCTGTGCCAGCGCGATATCTTCCCGGACGGTGATAAAGGCGTTGATGGCAGGCTGGAGCTTTGAGATGCGGTCCAGGCAAAAAGCGGTGAGTTCCACCGGAGAAATTTTTCTCCGCCGTATCAGGGGAGCCAGGCTGAGAATTGTCAATTCACTGTTGTTGTCCATCGGGTTGTCCATACTATCGAAACGGCATGCATAAATCGATATGCATCTTGCATATATCCGCAGGCCCCGAAGACGCAAAGACCGCCGCACCGCTTTTCCTGCCGACCCGGGCGCCTGCGTCTGTTCATGCTAATATGGACGTCATGAAATTCGAGGAGGCCTTTTTCCGTTTGGAGCGGCAGGTCGTGAAGTGCCGGCGTTGCCCGCGCCTGGTCGCCTGGCGGGAACGCGTTGCCCGCGAAAAAGTCCGCCGGTTCAGCGATCAGGAATACTGGGGGCGTCCGGTGCCGGCTTTCGGCGCGCCCGACGCCGGGCTGGTAATCATAGGGCTGGCTCCCGCGGCACACGGCGGCAACCGCACGGGACGGATGTTCACCGGCGACCGAAGCGGCGATTGGCTCTTCGATGCGCTATACCGGTTCGGCTACGCCAGTCAACCCGAATCCGCCGGCAGAAACGACGGCCTGGCGCTGCACGACTGTCTGATTACGGCGGTTCTGCGCTGCGCTCCGCCGGACAATAAGCCCACGATCGATGAGATCGGCAACTGCCGGGAATACCTGCGCCGGGAGCTTCGGCTGGCCGGGAACAAGCGGGTCGTGGTCGCTCTCGGCCGGATCGCGTTCCAGGCTTTCGTCAGGATCTGGCGGGAGGATGGCGAGGCTCCGGCCGCCGGCAAATTGACATTCCGGCACGGCGGGGAATGGGAGCTTGGGCGATTGACGCTGATCTCTTCATTCCATCCAAGCCGGCAGAATACGCAGACCGGGAAACTGACCCATGCGATGTTTGACGGCATCTTCCGGCGCGCCCGGGAGAAGCTTCAATAGCCCGGTCAAATCCCTTTATCAAAAAGCTTTTAAGCAGGAAGGGCCTGGCGTATCTCTTCCACGATGGCATCGGCGGCGGTTGCGGGATCGGGAGCCTGGAGGATCGGGCGGCCCACGACTATGAAATCCGCGCCCGCCCGGACGGCTTCCGCCGGCGTCGCCGTGCGGCTCTGGTCCTGAGCGGAAGATCCGGCAGGGCGTATGCCGGGAATCACGAACTGCAGCTTATTTTCAAATTTCCTATGGAGCATTGGCAGCTCGCCGGCGGAAGCCACGATCCCGCGTATGCCCGAGTCGCAGGCCAGGCCGGCCAGCCTCTCCACCCACTGCTCGACGGTTCCGGACACTCCCAGTTTCTGAACGTCTTCCCGGGAAAGGCTGGTCAGAGCCGTCACGGCCAGAAGAAGCGGCGGAGATTCCGAAGATCGGGCTTCCAGGGCCGCGGCCGAAAGCATTTCAGGACCGCCGGAGGCATGAAGCGTCAGCATGTCGATCCCCAGCCGGCAGGCCGACCGGACCGCGCCGCGGACGGTGTTGGGGATGTCGTGCAGCTTCAGGTCCAGAAATATTTTTTCCCCGCGCCCCCGGATTTCCTCGACCAGGCGCGGCCCCTCGCGGGTGAAAATTTCCAGGCCGAGCTTAAAGTATCCTGCGTGACCGGAAAGCCGCTCCACCGTAGCGAGCGCGGCCGCCCGATCCGGAACATCCAGCGCAACGATGAGTCTTGATCGCGGGTCATTCATAGGCGCGAAGGCTCCCAATCAGTTCGTTAATGTCCTCGACATAATGCGTCCGGCAATATTCCTGCAGCCCCAGCGCGATGCGCTGGGATGCATCGGGCTGATAGAAATTAACGGTTCCGACCTGCACGGCACGGGCGCCGGCAATCAAAAACTCGAGCGCATCCTCCGCCGTGGCGATTCCCCCGATTCCAATAACGGGAATTTTGACCGCCTGGCATGTTTCCCAGACCATGCGCAGCGCGATGGGCTTGATTGCGGGTCCGGAAAGCCCTCCGGTAAGGAATCGCAGCCTGGGCCGTCTTTTCTCTATATCAATGGCCATTCCCACAAAAGTGTTCACGACCGAAAGAGCGTCGGCGCCCGCATCCTGGCAGGCCCGGGCGAAATCGCGAATGTCCGTAACATTGGGGGAGAGTTTGACCCACAGGGGAAGCTGCCGCGAGGCCTTTTTGGTCTCCGCAGTGATGGCGTAGGCGTCGCGGGGATCCTTGTTGAAGTGGAATCCTCCCTTTTTTACGTTCGGGCACGAGATATTGAGCTCCAGGGCTTTGATGCCGGGACAGTCATTGAGGAACCGCGTGACCTCGAGATAATCGTTCAATTCAAAACCCACGATGTTGACGATTATGTTGGTGTCGTAATTCCTCAGCACCGGCAGTTTCGTTGTCACGAACTCTGTGGCGCCTATGTTCTGCCAGCCGATGGCATTCAGCATCCCGGAGGATGTCTCGTACACGCGAGGCGGCGCGTTTCCCTTGATGGGCGTCATCGACAGGCCTTTGACCACGATGCCGCCGATCGAGTTCAGGTCCATGAGGTTCGCGAATTCCAGCCCGTAGCCGAAAGTGCCGCTTGCGGTAAGGACGGGATTCTTGAAACGCACTCCGGCGATATCCACCGCCATGTGAGGCGTTTTGTGCAGTTCCTTCTCAGCAGCTGTGCTTTTCATAAATCGCGGAAAAACAGATAGAGAGTTGCAGTGGCGACCGGGATCGGTTCCAAAAGGCCGGCACCCTTGGCAATTCCGGTATCTTCCCCATGAGGACAATCCTCATAGCGGCGCAGTGTCCCAATCGATCAGGCGGCTGTTCATCACAGGGCCGTCCTGGCAGACGCGGAGAAACCGTTCTTCCCCCTGAGAGTCCCGGCTGCGGACCACGCATCCCAGGCAGGCGCCGAGCCCGCACCCCATGCGTGCCTCCAGGCTGACCTCGCACTGCAGGCCGCTCTGAACCGACAGCGCATGAACCGTTTTCATCATGTTCCATGGCCCGCAGGCGTACAGGCGAATGTCTTTGCGGGGGTGGTTCTGCAGGAATTGCGCAAGCGGCTGGGTCACCAGGCCTCGTTCTCCAAACGATCCGTCCTCCGTAGCGTAGAAAATCTCCATGTCCAGCCGCTCGAAATATTCGCGCAGCACGAGATCGGCAATGCCTGCGCCGCCATAGAACAGAACTGGTTTGACGTTTTGCGGTATCAGGCTCTGAGCCAGCAGAAATAAAGGGGCGATGCCGACTCCTCCGGCCACCAGACAGGCCATTCCCAGACGGTTGCGCATCTCGGCGGGCAACTGGAATCCGCGGCCCTGGGGGCCCAGGCAGTCGAGCGATTGCCCGGTGTGCGCCTGAGCCAGCCTATGGGTTCCGGCCCCGATATCCTTGACGAGCAGTTCGATCCCTGCCGGTTTTCCGCTGCGCGGCTGGCGGTGGATGTTGAATATGGTAAAAGGGCGGCGCAGGAGCGGATTCCCGTGCGTATCCTCGACGCACTTGATCATTACAAACTGCCCCGGGCGGACCAGCCGTGCCTGTTCCGGCGTATTCAGCGTCAGGAGGCAGTTCCCGGCTCCCAGGTCCCGGACATCTTTTACCTTTACCTTTTTGTCCAACATTCCAATTTCAGTATAGGTTGTAACTAGCCGTTTGCAACGCATTTTTCCGTGTGATATTATCGCCGCGCATTGAACGGCAACCTATTTCCAGAAGCATTTTGAAATGAAAAAAACCAAAGGCAAGCTCCTGATGACGGCCAGCGAAATCGATCTGGCGCTGGCAAGGATTTCGGCCGAAATTGCGGAACGGATGAGCCGCCAGGAGGAATTTGCGATCATTGGAATCAGGCGTCGCGGGGTGCACCTGGCCGAACGTTTGTGCCGAAAATTGGAGGCAACCCTTAAACGGCCCGTTCCCATGGGCATTCTGGATATTACGCTCTACCGGGATGACCTGACGACCGTCAGCAACCGGCCGATGCTGCGGGAGACGCTGATAAATTTCGACATCAACAATCTTGCCGTCGTGCTTGTGGATGATGTTCTTTATACCGGCCGGACGATCCGCGCGGCCCTGGATGGAATCATGGACCTTGGGAGGCCCCAAAAGGTTCAGCTGGCCGTCCTGATCGACCGCGGCCTGCGCGAGCTTCCGATCCAGGCGGATTACGTGGGGAAACACGTCCAGACTTCGGAAGATGAAACGGTGGAAGTCCGCCTGAACGAGGAGGACCGGGAGGAGCGCGTGGTCCTTTTTAAGAGGCCTCAGCCGCCGCAGGCTGTGGACCATGTCCAGGAAGGACCGTGAGGAATCAACCGCCCGGGCGCGGCAGACCGGGAAGACCGGTTCCGGGCCGTGGAGCGGTTTCTGGGATTTTGAATTTTTTCCCGCGGCAGAGTCCCAAGAGTGACCGGGCCGCGGCAGGCGAGCGCTATGGCAACCTTCAGCCACAAAGACCTGCTGAGCATTCAACAGCTTTCCGTCGACGATATAACCCTGATACTGGATACGGCCGAAGCCTTGAAGGAGGTCGCGGCCAGGCCGGTGAAGAAAGTTCCCACGCTTCGCGGCAAAACGGTCATCAACCTGTTTTTTGAGCCTTCCACTCGGACCCGTTCATCTTTCGAACTGGCCGAAAAGCGGCTGAGCGCCGATATCCTGAATTTTTCGCCATCCACCAGCAGCGTCTCCAAGGGCGAAACTCTTCTGGACACGGCGCACAACCTCGAAGCCATGGCTCCGGATATTATTGTGATTCGCCATGAATCCGCCGGCGCGCCGCACCTTCTGTCAAGGGAATGCCGGTCCTCGATTGTCAACGCTGGAGACGGCATGCACGAGCACCCGACCCAGGCTCTCCTGGATGCTCTGACCGTACGCACCATGAAAGGGCGCCTGGACAGGCTTAAAATTGCGATTGTCGGAGATATCTCCCACAGCCGTGTTGCGCGATCCGACACCATGCTTTTCCACAAGATGGGATCAGAGGTCTGGGTATGCGGCCCGCCAACCCTGATTCCCTGGGAATTCGACCTGTTGGGTGCGAAGATCAACGGACGGATGGAAGAGGCCATCGAGGGTGCGGATGTGATCATGATGCTGCGGCTGCAGCACGAGAGGCAGAACGAAGCTTTCATCCCGTCCACGAGGGAATATTATAATTTCTACGGCCTTACCCGGGAGCGGATGCGCCTTGCCAAAAAGGACACTATCGTCATGCACCCGGGACCCATGAACCGCGGAGTTGAAATCGATTCGGATGTTGCGGATGCGGGCTATTCGGTCATCCTGAACCAGGTTGCCAATGGAGTCGCAACGCGAATGGCCGTGCTTTACCTGCTTTCCGGCAATGCCGGATTAAGGCTGAAAAGACATTCTCATTGAGCGCCTATGCAACTAATACTGCGTCAGGGAAGGGTTGTCGATCCATCCCAAAAGCTGGATAAGGTCGTTGATCTCGGCGTCGAAGACGGCCATGTCGCGGAAATTGCATCGAGGATCCGGAAAAAGGGCCGCAAGGAAATCGACGCGCGCGGGCTTCTGGTATTTCCCGGATTTATCGACATGCACGCCCACCTGCGTGAGCCCGGGCGCGAAGACGCCGAGACGATTGAAACAGGCGTCAACGCTGCGGTTCGCGGAGGCTATACCGGCGTCGCCTGCATGCCAAACACACAGCCCGTGAACGACTCCGAGGCCGTCACTGCCTTCATCCTGGACAGGGCCCGGGAGGTTTCCAAGTCCGCCGTGTATCCGGTCGGGGCCATCACCAAAGGCAGCCAGGGCAAAACCCTCGCGGAGATCGGGGAGATGTACCGGGCCGGAATCGTCGCGGTCAGCGACGATGGCCACCCCGTGCAGGACAGCCAGGTCATGCGGCGCGCCATGGAATATTCGCGGCTGTTCGGCCTGCCTGTCATCGATCATTGTGAGGACAAGGACCTGGCAGCCGGCGGCGTGATGCACGAGGGGTATTACTCGACCGCGCTCGGGTTGCGGGGAATGAATCCGGCTGCGGAGGAACTGCACGTCATCCGGGACGCCATCCTTGCGCGGCAGACCGGTGCCCAGGTGCATATCGCCCATTTGTCCACGCGGCGCTCCCTCAATGCGGTCGTGCGAGCCAGGAAGGAAGACAGGATCCCCATTACGTGCGAAGCAACGCCGCATCACCTGCTTTTGACGGATGCCGCGGTGTCGACCTATGACACCAATACCAAGATAAATCCGCCACTCCGCTCGCGGGACGACGTGGACGCCCTGGTGAAGGGAATCGCCTCCGGAGATATCGATGTCATCGCCACCGACCACGCGCCTCACAATATCAATGACAAAATGCTCGAGTACGACCGCGCTCCTTTCGGCATCGTTGGCCTCGAGACGGCCGTCGGCCTGATCTACGACCGTTTCGTGCGGCCGGGGACCCTCACCCTGGAGCGTTTTGTGCAGCTCTTCTCAACCAATCCCGCCCGCATACTCAAACTGCAGCGGGGGACTCTGGCCAAAGGCTCCTGGGCCGACATCACCGTCCTCGATCCCGAACTCAGCTGGGAAGTTCATGCCGGTGAATTCTGCTCACGCAGCCGCAATACTCCTTTCGAAGGCTGGAAGCTGGTAGGCGGCCCGGCCATCACGGTCGTAAAAGGGAAGGTTGTCTGGAGCCTGTAATTAACGCGGATTCGGAATTCGAGATTCGGAATTCGGGATCAGGAAATCAGCGGAATCATTCTTCGGGAAGCTGCTGGATGATCTCATCCTCCCGGGCATAGCCCTTCCGGCGGGCATGCTTTTCCAGGGCATCCTTGTTGGACCTCAATTCCTCGATGGTTTTTCGGTGCTCGTTGTTGCGTCGCTTTATTTCCTCGACGCGGGCACTCTGTTCCTGCAATTCCAGGCGCGCCTTGCGCAGCTCGACATATCCCCCGGGACCCAGGAAGCTGAAGAGAAGAATGAGCACAACAGCAGCAATGCAAAGTATGTAATAGAGTTCCCTTTTGTGCGATATCCTTTGGGGGGCCGCCATGATCCTCTCCTGAGGCCGATGCTTGGGTATACGCTGTCTGATTTGGCCGTACTCCGGCATAATACTTTCGGCCGCCATAGGATGCAACCAATTATCACCGGGGATGCAAATATGAATGAGATACTCGTGCTGAGCACCGCTGACACGCTCAGTCTGGCGCAGGAAATCGCATCGGCGCTGGTTGAGGCGCGGGAAGCCGCATGTGTCAATATCGTGCCGGGAATCCGCTCCATCTACCGCTGGGAAGGCAAAGTGTGCAACGAAGGGGAATTCCTGATCATTATAAAATCCACATCGGAAAAATTTGAAGCGGTCCGTGCCAGAATCCGGCTGCTGCACACTTACCAGGTTCCAGAGGTGATCGCCCTGCCGATCACGAACGGCGATGCCGACTTTCTGGCCTGGGTCCGCTCCTCACTGCAGGAAGCCGGATAAGCCATAAATCCCCCGGCAATCTCCTGTTTCTGCCTGAAATAATCGACTCTCATTGGCCTTACGGCATTTTTGCTGAAATAAACGGCCTTCGCTCAAAACTACAAAACCGATGGGTGACAAAGGCATGGAGATCGGGGTACGCCTGCAGAGAACGCTGGCGCTCATGGAAATTGCCAAAGATAATGCGGAAATGGCTCATATTCGATGGCGCTCGCAGGACTTGGGCTGCTGGCAATCGGTGGATCCCCGGTGGAAGCATACGGGAAGCAAGATTTATTTCCGGTTTCAAGGGGAAAGAGAGAATTTTACGGTACTGTCCGCAATGCCAAAACCGTGGGGCCTGCGCATACTCCTTTCCGGCGCCCAAAATCCCGTGCCGGCCCCATTCGATGTTTGCTGGCAATCCTTTGCGGTGCCGCTCCGGATGGATTCCGCTGCATTATGGAGCCTGATCCAATCCTGGCTGAGGGGGAAGTTTGCCGGGCATCAAATTGTGCATAGGAGCAGGAGGGCGGACCTGGCCCGAACGCTGTCCAGTCTTTTCCTGCGCATCCACTTTCGTCACCGGGGAAAAGACTGGCTGCTGGTCGCGGCGGATGACAGCGGATCCGCTCCGTTGATTCTTGGGCAGGCGCTCCGGTGGCTCAGCTGTTTGAACTCCGCGAAACGTCTTAAAACTCCGCCAGGCATCCATCTTCTCGTACCTGTTGGCGCTTCCGCCATTGTCTGGCACCGGTGCCGGTACCTGGATGGGGGAAAAGTCCGTACGGAAGTTTGGGAGTATCGGGATGCGGCAGGGGAAGCGCCGGACATCCGCAAAGCTCCGGCGCCTCCCCAGGCCGAGGAGAACAAAGATTTCCGCTGGCCCGTGCTGGGTCCCTTTCGATGGAGTCCGCTGCTGGAAAAGGTGCTGAACCTGGCACCTTCTCTCATCCGTCGGTATCCCCGTTTCCAAGATTATGATTCGCTCCGGCTCTGGGGGCTGGAATTCGCCCAGGTGATGGGCCCCCAACGGGACCGGATATTCTTTGGAGTCGGAGATCAGCGGGAAGAGCTGACAGACGGCAATTTTGAAGAGCTCAGCTCTCTGGTCAGTTCGATAATTTATTTTCGCAGGGCGGACAGTCCCGATATGAGGCATCCCTATTACCGGCTGCAGGCGGAGAGGTGGCTCGAAGCGATGATTCTTGAGGATATGCCGCGACTTTTTCCTGAGATAGCGAGTGAATCCGTCTATTCTCAGATCCCCGTTTATCTGGGGGCAAATCCGGGCCGGGTAGATATCCTGAGTGCGGATCGCCAGGGAACCCTGATCGTCCTGGAATTAAAAGTCGACGCCGATCCGGATCTTCCGCTGCAGGCTCTGGATTACTGGGGACGTGTGATACAGCACAACGAAAATGGAGACTTTGAACGCCGCGGGTATTTTTCCGAAATGCGCCTGAATCGGAATCGTCCCAGGATTTATCTGGTGTCTCCGGTTTTTTCCTTCCACGATTCCACGGAATCGATGCTTGGTTATCTGGATCCGGCTCTGGAGGTGTGGAAAGTATCCATAAACGAGGACTGGCGCTGCGGTGTCCGCGTAGTGCGCCGTATCCGCTATCAGGGAGGCAAAGCAGGATGACCTGATGCGATCCGTTCAGGCTCTATCGATTTTGTCGTCTTTGGGCTTTTCCTCCGGATTTTCGTTCACGGCTTTGATGGCCGATTTGAAATTGCGGATAGCCTCTCCCAAGCCCTTGCCCAGCTGAGGAATCTTGCTCCCTCCGAAAATGACGATAACGATAAGCAGGATGATCAGCAGCTCTGAAAGTCCGAAAGATCCAGCCATATTTCAACTCCGAAAATTTCCTATAAAGACCGTGCTTCAACCATCATGCGTCATCCCGGCGATACAGGAAACGCTGCCTTTGCTTTTTCGGCTTCCCCATGCCGAGTCCGCGCGGCCGCCTGATCCCCGAAATGCGACGCACGCTAAAGCAGGATGCGGTCATTGCCCAGGCGGCGGGTGAATTTTTCACGGTCAAGATACTCCAGCAAAGGGATTGCATGTTTGCGTGTGATGTCGAAAAGGTCTTTGAATTCGGCCACCCCGAATTTTGTTCCGGGCGCAAACCTGGCCTTGATCTGGCCTCTGATTTCTTCCAGCGTTGTCCGGTGATAAACGAGGTCCTCGGAGAGCTTGACCAGAATTTTTTCCTTGATCATCCAGAAAAATATCCGGCGGATCTCTTCGGGGTCCGCGGCGATGGAATCCTGCAGATCCGAGGGGGAAGGGGGTTGATAGCCGGACCTCCGGAAGTACTCCTCGATCATTTCCCGTATCTGCTGCCCTTCGGCGGTGAGCTGGACAGCCCGGCCGTGAAGCGAAACCGCCTCTTCCTGGAAGGATATTTTCCGGCTTTCCGCCAATCCATCCAGGCAATGTCGGAACACCTCCAGAGGCAGGCCGTCGTAGAGCCGCTTGCGCAGTTCTTCTTTGGAAATGCCCTTTTGCAGCGGATTTTCCCTGTGAAAGGCGCCTACCTGCGCCAGAGTTTCCTTCTTCAGCGCCTCCACGATATGCGGCAAAACCAGGATAGGAGCCGGTGCCGGCAGCACTACGAGCTTCCCGGACTGCGCAAGTTGCGTACAAATTTTCGTGAGATCGGGCCCGGGAAGGCCCAGGAGGGAATTGAGCTCGCTGAGATTCATGACCCTCTTGGCATCTGTGGCCAGCAGGACGGGAATTTTTTCCGCGAGATCCCCATGATCCAGTTGCTGAAGCGCGAGAAGTGTTTGCTTGTCGGTGGATTTATGCTTGGTTGGGTTGGGGTGGAGGATAGTCCCCCCGCCGATCGTGATGGTGGGGGAAAACTGACGGATAATAAAAGCGTCGCCGTTAAGGCAGAAAACCGGTGAATCGAGCCGGAGTTGAGCGTAGGCCGATTCGCCCGGCGCAAGAGTGTCCTGTCCCATGAGCGCAACACGCGCCAGAACTTCCAGGGTCCCCTGGTGAAATCGAACCTTGACCATGTTCTTGAGCGGTTTTGCCCCGGGCAGAAGCAGCAGGCGCACATCCAGTATCTGGGTGGAATGGAAGACGTGGGGGACAGTGACCACCATACCGCGCTCAACCTGTGCCAGGTCTATGCCCTGGAGGTTCACCGCCGTTCGCTGTCCCGCCACCGCGTGACCGGTCATGACGCCGTGGACCTGGATCCCGCGGACCTTTGCCGTCAGCCCGCCCGGGATGAGCTCGATTTCCTGATCCTTTTGAATTTCGCCGGAGGTCAGGGTCCCGGTGAGCACGGTGCCGAAACCGCGGATGCTGAAAGCCCGGTCGATCGGCAGACGGAGCATCTTGTTGGTCGGCCGCGGGCGCATGGTCAGGGCAAGGTCATGGATGGATTTTTTCAGCCGGTCGATGCCTTCGCCGCTTTTGGCGCTGACAGCGATTATTTCGGCATTCTCGAGGAATGATCCTGCCGTCGTCTCGATCAATTCGTCGCGGACCAGCTCGATCATTTCCGAATCGACCAGGTCAGCCTTGTTGATGACGATGATGCCGTTGCTGACGCCGAGAAGCCGGCATATGTCGAAGTGCTCGCGGGTTTGAGGCATGACTGATTCGTCGGCGGCGACCACGAGCAGGACGAAATCGATGCCGCCTACGCCGGCCAGCATGTTTTTGACGAACTTTTCGTGGCCAGGTACGTCCACGAATCCAACCTGCACATCGCCAAGGTCCAGATGAGCGAATCCCAGATCAATGGTTATGCCCCGGAGCTGCTCTTCCTTCAGGCGGTCTGGATCAATCCCTGTTAAAGCCCGAACCAATGCGCTTTTGCCGTGGTCGATATGTCCCGCTGTGCCGACGATTACATGCTTCATATCTGGTATACCGGATATCCAATCTTAATGCACAATTCTTTCCGGAAGCAAGGATGCATGAGGATGAGGCGGGAAGCAAGAAGCCAGAATTGGATTCGGCTTCCGGCTTCAGGCTTCTTTTTTCTTTTTCATCCATTTTGCTCCGGCAGATCGGGTATCATAAACATTTTGTTACAAGGGTGCTAATATGCTCGATAATTTATCCAACAAACTGCAACGGATCCTCAGGAACCTATCCGGACAGGGAAGAGTTTCCGGGCGTCATATCGAAGAGACCGCGCGCGAAATACGCAATGCATTGCTCGATGCGGATGTTCACTTCAAGATCGCCAAGGAGTTTGTCGAGCGCGTCAAGCAGCGCGCGCTTGGACAGGACGTCCTGGAGTCTCTGACACCGGGGCAGCAGGTTATCAAGGTTGTTCGAGACGAGCTGATCGAACTGCTGGGAGGCTCCCAGACCGAGCTGCATTTTTCGAAACAACCCCCGAGCGTCTTCCTGATGGTTGGGCTGCAGGGATCCGGAAAAACCACCAGCAGCGCAAAGCTGGCCCTGTGGCTTACCAAGAACAATCATACGCCCCTGCTTCTGTCCGTGGATGTCTACCGCCCGGCCGCCGTTGAACAGTTGCGGCTGCTGTGCGAAAGCCACCAGCTGGGCTATTTTGATGCTCCCGAGGATCAGGACCCGGTCTCCAGGGCGGAGCGCGGATTGCGTCATGCCCGGAACACCGGTTACGACGTGGTCTTGATAGATACAGCCGGCCGCCTCCACATTGACGATGAAATGATGCTGGAGCTCGATCACATCCGGAAGGCGACGCCACCGGTCGAAACGCTTCTCGTTGCCGACGCCATGACCGGTCAGGACGCCGTGCGCAGCGCCAAGGAATTCCACGACCGGTTAGGATTGACGGGCGTCATTCTGACAAAAATGGACGGAGATGCCCGGGGAGGCGCGGCGCTCTCGATCAAGACCGTGACCGGGCAGTCCATCAAATTCGTGGGCACGGGAGAAAAGGTGGAGGCCCTGGAGCCCTTTTTCCCGGACCGGCTGGCCGGCCGCATTCTCGGGATGGGGGATGTGCTGAGTCTCATCGAGAAGGCCGAGGATACGGTGGACCGGGAGCAAGCCGCCGAGATGGCGGAAAAAATCCGCAAGGACGAATTCACCCTGGACGATTTCCGCGATCAGTTGAAACAGATTCGCCAGATGGGGCCCCTGGACCAGATCCTGGGAATGCTGCCCAATATGGGCCCCCTGCGCGGAATCAACCAGATGAAGGTTGACGAAAAGGAACTGATTCACATCGAAGCCATCATCAATTCGATGACGGCCGAGGAACGGCGCAATCATCAGATTCTGAATGGCAGCCGGCGAAAGAGAATTGCCCGAGGGAGCGGGCGTCCGGTTCCTGAAATCAACAGGCTTCTGAAACAATATGTCGAAATGCGGAAAATGATGAAAAGCTTGAGCCGGGGCATCATGCCGCGCATGCTGCGCGGCATGAAATTTCCGGTGCCATGATTCCGCACAGCCTTATCGGTATTTCTCAGAGAATTCCGCGGCGAAGTTTTACAGATCGGCATAAAGATCATCGATTTCGGGTCACGAGTCCCGGTTTGCGGGATGCAAAAAAGGGCGGCCTTCAACCTGGAAGCTAACGGCAAAAGCCGGAGTGCTTCGATTTTGGGAAAATCCTGCCAGAACCGCAGCCCAAAAGGCTCCGGCCGTTGATGGCCGGCGTATCCAGCCCGCTGATAAGAAAAGGCTTCTGAGTCCAAATAATGGGGATTTATTTGGAGAATTCTGCTATTATTCATTTATCCAATGGTTTGGGATTAAGGGGAGATACGAAATCAGCCCCTTACCCCTAATAATGGTATCCTTTGGAAACGAGTCCGTGGGCTTCCGCCCTGTCGCCGGTAGTTGAATCTGATCTTGTTATATGTAAGAATTGTCGGGTTTTGAGGCTTTTATTACGAGGAGGAATTTTGCTTAGAATACGTCTGACACGCATGGGCGCAAAGAAGAAGCCCTTTTATAGAGTTGTGGTGATGGAGCGAAGACAGACTCGCGACGGAAGTTTCGTGGAGGTTGTTGGACATTATAATCCGACAGCCAATCCCCCATTGATTGACCTGAAAATGGATAGAGTCCGGCATTGGCTGGAGCGCGGCGCGCAACCTTCGGATACGGTGCACTCCCTGCTTAAAAAGGCTGCTCCCCCCACATCGGCCGCCCCCAGCTAAGGGTCGCCTTTCCGTCTTCGCGTTGGTGTCCCAGTGAGCTCCCGATCTTTACCACTTCGAGTGGTTTCGAAGGAGAGGCGGATATGAAAGATCTGGTTGAAATGATTGCGAAAGCGCTTGTGGACAATCCCGAGCAGGTCACTGTAACAGAGGTAGAGGGAGAACAAACCACTGTGCTGGAACTTAGGGTTGCGCCGAGCGACCTTGGCAAGGTTATCGGGAAGCAGGGGCGGACTGCCCGGTGCATCCGAACCCTTCTCGGCGCGGCAGGCATGAAGCTCAAAAAGCGGTTTGTCCTGGAAATCCTGGAATAGTGACGCTGGACGCGAAGCCTTCTTTTATAGCAATTGCCCGAATCGCCAGGGCTCGAGGAAATAGGGGCGAAGTCCTGGCCGACTTGTACACGGATTTTCCTGATCGATTCGATGCGCTTGAAAACGTCTGGCTGGAATTTGAAGACGGCCGACGCCAGTGCATGACCCTCGAGGATTCCTGGGAATACAGGGGCCGCAGGGTATTGAAATTTGTCGGTGTCGATTCGATCAGCTCCGCGGAAGCTCTTGCGCGATGCTGGGTCGAGGTTCCCGCCGATCAGGCCGTTAAGCTCCCCGAGGGCACCTATTTCGATCACGATCTGGTTGGATGCACCGTCAATGATGTTCGAGGTGCCCGGCTGGGGGTCGTAGCGGATGTCCTTCGAATAGCCGGAAACAGCCAGCTGGTTGTTCGGGAGGCCGGCCGGGAATACCTCATCCCCGCAGTTGAGAATATATGCATACGGATCTCCGTTAAGGAAAAGCTGATCCTGGTGGATGCTCCTGAAGGATTAATGGACCTGGATCAATGAGGTTTGATATTATAACCGTTTTTCCCGAGTTGTTCCCAGGCGTTCTGGAGTGCGGAATCCTGCGCCGGGCCAGGCAGTCGGGGCTGGTGGATATTCGCATCGTGAACCTGCGGGATTTTACCCGGGACAAACACAAATCCGTGGACGATCGTCCTTATGGCGGGGGGGAAGGGATGGTGTTTATGCCTGGCCCTCTCTTTGAAGCGGTCGAGTTTTGCCGGAGCACGGAGGGAGGGAGCGAAGGCCAGGTGGTGTTGCTGACTCCCCAGGGCAAGACATGGTCCCAGGAAATGGCTGTCGAATTTGCTAGATTTACGCATCTTATATTGATTTGCGGCCGATACGAAGGAGTGGACCAGCGGGTAATAGATTGTCTCGTAAACAGGGAAGTCTCCATTGGGGATTTCATACTGACGGGAGGGGAAATCCCGGCGATGGTTATTCTTGACTCGGTTGTTCGGCTGATTCCCGGCGCTCTGGGTTGTTCGGCTTCCGCGGTCAATGAAAGCTTCTCGTCGGGATTGTTGGACTATCCGCAATACACCCGGCCGGCTGAATTTCGCGGGCAGGCTGTTCCGGAAGTGCTCCTCTCGGGAGATCATGCAAGAATTGAAAAATGGCGTAAAGAACAGGCTCTGGAAAAGACCAAAAAGGCCCGGCCGGAGTTGATAAACAAGATTTTAGCCCAAAATTAAGGAGTCTTTGTTATGGATTTGCTTCGGGCAGTCGATAACTCTCAATTACGGACCGATCTTCCCCGCTTTCGTCCAGGAGACACGGTGCGAGTTCATGTGAAAATAAAGGAAGGGGACAAGTACCGTATCCAGGTTTTTGAAGGCGTGGTAATCGCCCGGAAAAACAATGGTATTTCATCGACTTTTACGGTTCGGAAGGTTTCGTTTGGGTATGGCATCGAGCGAATTTTCCCTTCGCACTCACCCATCATCGAAAAGCTTGAGGTGGTGAAGGGCGGGAAAGTCCGCCGGGCCAGACTGTATTATCTCCGTGGCCGCCGGGGCAAAGCTGCCCGTTTGAAGGAAGCAGGGAGAATCGAGCGCGCTCCTGAAAGTGTCTCGAACGCATAAAGGACACCCGGCAAGCAGCACGATTCTGGCCCCATCATTGGCGGACCCTCGGAGTATCTGTAAGGCATGAGCTGCAGGAGGTTATGGTGGCCGCTGATAGCAAGGCAAGGTTTCTTCATGACGCCGAAAGATTCGTGCTGCAGGGAAAAGTCCCGCAGGCTATCGGCGAATATCTGAAGATAATCAAATTCGATCCCAACGATGTTTTGATACTGAATACAATCGGCGATCTGTACCTTCGGCAGGGTAACGTGATCGAAGCCAACAAGTGCTTCTCCCAGGTCGCCGAAAGCTACGTCCGCGACAATTTTCTTTCCAAAGCCATCGCCGTATACAAGAAAATTCTGAGCGCCGATCCCGGCAACATCGGGATCAACCTGACCGTGGCCTCGCTCTACTCGAGGCAGGGAATCAGTGTCGATGCCAGGAATCAATATCTGCGGGTTGCAGGGCTTTACGAAAAGGAAGGCAAGGCCAAGGAATCTCTGGACGCCTACGAGAAAGTCGCCGAGCTGGATCCGGCGAACGCCGAGATCCAGAGGAAACTTGCGGAGCTTTATTTCGCTCAGGGTGCGGAGGATAAGGCCCATCAATACTGGATCGGCGCAGCGCGCGCCCAGGCAAAGGCCGGCAATCTCAGCGGAGCGAAGGATTCGTTCGGACGGGCCTTGCAGATCAATCCGATAAATGTGCAGGCCATGCAGGGATATTACGACTGTTGCCTGCAGATGGGGAATGCCGCCCCTGCCCTTGATCTGCTGGAAAAAGCGCTTTCGGCGGCGCCCGATAATCTTGATTTGCGCGAGATGCTCGGCCGCGGCTATCTGGCAATAAAGAACCCGGAGGCGGCTGCCCGGGCTCTGGAGATGGCCGTTTCGATGGATAGCTCCAGGTACCAGGAGTTTTTCGCCCTTTCCCAGGCCTTCCTGGATGCGGAATTATGCGACCGGGCCGCCGAGTGCCTGGACTCGATCGTGCCAATCCTGATAACACGCCGCGAAACCGAGCGTGCGGTAAAGATGTACGAGGCGATTTTACGGCGCTGCCCCGGCCATATTCTGACCATGACCCGGCTGGCTTCCATCTTTTCGGCAACCGATGACCGCGCTCGCTACCTGGACGCATTGGAAAGGATCTCGGAATATTATCTGAGCAAAAAATGCCCGGCCGAGGCGGCCGAGTATCTTGAAAAAATACTCAAGATGAACCCGGAAAGCGAGAAACACCGGCAGCTGCACCGACAGGCCTTCTCCGAAGCGTATCCGGATGTTCCCTACATAGCCCCGGCTCCTGCCGCGGAAATCGAGGTGGAATCCGGTCCCGCGTCGCTGCGGGGCGGCATGACGGTCCCGGGAGGGGAAAGCCCCTCGGAGATCGTTGAGGTGGATCTGCTGTTGAATTACGGTTTGCGCGAGAAAGCCCTGGGCATTCTTCGGGGCCTGGAAACGCGCGACCCATCCGATAAGGAAGTGCGTGTCCGGCTGCTTGCCGCACTTAAAGAGGAGAAGAGATACGACGAAGCTGCCGAACAATGCCTCCTGCTGGCTGCTCTGCACCGCAAAGCCAATAACGAGGAAGCCGCCCTGGGCTATTTGGCCGAAGCCAGACAGCTGTCTCCGGAAGTTTCAAGCCATGAACAGGAGCTGGATGACTTTGCGCGCCGGAATGGAATCGGGTTCCAATCGACTCTGAGCGGCTCAGCAGGATCCGATGAGCTCAAATCAGGCACAGAAGTCGATTTGTCGGGCGATCTGCTGGATATGTTTTTCACCGGTGACGATAGCCACGAGCCTTACGATGTGACTGAGCCCCAGGCGATTCAGGATCCAATGATCGAGGCGTATCCTCAAAACCTCGATCCCAAGTCACCCGCGAAACCGGTCCAGGAACAGCTGCAGGAAGTGGATTTCTACATCAGGCTCGGGTTCCATGACGAAGCGCTTGCCAAACTCAACGACATCGGCAGGATTTATCCGGAGCATCCCGAGATTTTACAGCGATACCGCAAGTTGGGCGAAACGCCGCCGCTTGTTGCGCAGCCGCCCGAGGAAATTCCGGCGCCCGAAGCGCCCGTTTTCACTGAGCCATCGGAGCCGATAGCGCTGGGAGGATCCGGGGTTTTCCAGGAACTGGAAACCAGCGATGCGCTGGACAATTTCGTGCAGGAACATGTCGGGCCGGCGCAAACCCTGCAGATGCCGGAACCGGAAAAGCCGGACGACGATATAAATATCTGGAAGCGTCCGGAGCTATGGGCGAAAACCGAGCCTGAGCCGGAAATGCCGGCCATGGAAGCATTCGAGGCATCGCCGCCTTCCGCCGGCGATTTCGCGGAACCGCTGCAGACGCATTATGATGCCTCCCCGGCATTCGCGACTTACAATGCTCCGCTTGAGCCCGTGCAATATCATGATCTCCCTGTATCGAGGCAACCTCATGCCCCTTCCGCACCCGCCCGATCAGATTTCCAGGTCAACGAAATGTTTGCCGATCTTCTCGACGAAGTCAGCTCCCTCTCGGACCAGGACATTGCAAAAGAGGATTTTGAAGAACACTTCAGCCTCGGGACGGCGTATCGGGAGATGGACTTGATCGAGGAGGCGATCCGGGAGTTCCAGAGCGCCTTGAAAACCCTTGATTTATATAAAGACGCAAAAAAAGTCGTTCAGTGCTGCGGTATGCTGAGCACCTGCTTCCTCAAGAAGGGCATGCCTCGATCTGCGGTTCGATGGTGCCAGACAGGATTGAGTGTCGCAGATATTTCCTCCCACGAAGCGATGGCTCTCCGCTATGATATGGGTGTCGCGCATTCGATGGCCGGAAGCAGCGAGCAGGCGCTCGAGTGCTTTGACCGGGTTTTCGGAATGGACCCGAGCTATCGGGATGTCGCGCAGCGAATTGATGAGTTGAGAGCCTGTCCGTGAAAAACGTTGCACTGCAAGGCCCGGTTCTATGCCGTCGGGCGCCGGAGTGCCATTGTTGGCCGCAGACAAGGCTTGAAGGGCGGTTCCCAACGGCATGCTCTACCGCATCTCACTTCAGCCGGCAAACCTAAATCCGGCGGGTTTGATCAAGCAGCTCGAACGGGGCCTGGCTTGGGCCAAAACAGCCGTTCGCATCCTGTATCCTTTTGCTGCCGGAATTCTGCTGCTTTGTCTCCCATGGATGGGAATATGGGAGAACAACTATCTCCTGTATCAATATCCGCAGCTGCAGCCTGTGATCACCAATTCATATTTTAAAGGCGCCGTCCTCGGGCTGGGAATCTCCGACCTGCTGATCGGGATCCAGGATGTCAGGAACATCCGGAAGATCTTCAGGAGCTATCTCGCACGGTAGGCGCTGTGCACTCCAACTATCTGCTAATGCGTTGGGAGATTCACCGGCTCTGCCGGAGGTAGTTGACTTAATCGGTCGCGATCGGGCCGCCTGAGGGGCCATAGACCGCAAATTCCTCGGCTTCGCCGGATTCCATGCTGGCTAAAACTGGAAATCCACTTCGCGGGTCTGATTGTCCAGGTAATGGATGGCGATATTCCCCCCGCAGTAGCGCAGCAGGAGCTGTTTCAAACCCTCCGCCGCCTGCTCGATTTCCTCGCGGCCTATGGAGGGAATCATTCCGTCGACGTTGATTGCCAGGTTTTTTGTTTCCGGAGCGAGCTTTGAAAAATCCGCATTCCTCCAGTTCCAGCGCCTGCAGAGGATCCGCCCTGTCCGGCGATTCACATATATAATCTCGCCGGCATCCGGACGCTCGACTTCTTCAGGCTTGAATATGGGGGCGAAGGTTTCATCGGATATTGCCCGCCCGAGCGTCACATCGCCCTCGACACTGTCCATGTCATCGCCGCCGCAGGGAATGATGTGTTTGATACTGATGAGATTGAACGCGTCCACGGCGGGTGAGATGGAACGTACCGGCTTGCCTGCCTTGACCTGTTTGACAAGGAATACAATGGATGGCGTGAATTTGTTGGGATTGGAGCCAAACTGCCGATAGGCGTCCTTCCAGACCGCAAGCCGCGGGTGTGTGGCCAGATCGACCTGGGGATCCTGTCTCAGCTTCTCCTCCTGGTCCTTCAGCAGGCCCTCCAATTCCGCGCAGGGACGGCTGTTGTCGATGCCGGAAGCCATCACAACTCCCCGGCAAAATCCCGGAAACATCTGAAACACGCTCTCTTCGACGCAAAATCGCATGACGGCCTCCATGGAAAACAACCACGAATAAAGCGAATCCAGCCTGCCAAAACAGGAACCGGACAGGGTCCGTGCTATCTGTTCTTGCTGCCATTTTATGCCCCTTGTGCGGATGGCGGTTTGACCAAGCGGTCGTAGATCCACATCAACAGCGTCGTCAGCGCCCCGATGCCGGCAATGACATACCAGAGCTGATTTGGCCGGCCCAGCACAGTCCCGAAATAGCTCACGAGGCGGCCGCCGATCTGGCCGGCAATAACGAACCCAATTGCAATCGGCAAAAACGAAAATCCCATGAAAGTGCCCTGCTGGCCCGGCGGCGCAAGGCGCGAAACATACTCGTAATACCTGGGCGATTGAATCATCTCGCCGACAGCGAGCACCACGAGTGCCAGCACCGCGTAAACCGGAAGCCCCTGAACCGGCAAATCCCACGCGCCGATCCGGAGGGTTGTATGGATTTGCCAGGTGAGGTCGCAGGCGGCCAGGATAAGCCAGGAAAGGCTCGTGACGAGGATGCCGGCGATCATCGCGCCAAAAGGCCGGATTTTGCGCGTGAGATAGCTGATCAGAATCTGAAAGAGGATGACCGCCAGAGGATCCACGGTCGTCAGCAGGTCCACATCGGCATCCGGATTCACATAGCCGCGTATGAAGAGCGGAAGCGCGATGAACTCTTGCCAGAACATCACCCAAAAGCCCGAAAAAATCAGCAGAAAGGCCATGAAACGGACGTTCGTCAGGACGACGAACATGTTTTTGAAAGCCTGGGCGAAACTCGCAACCTGTTTTTCGACCAGCCGGTCCGGTTCTTTGAAGAACAGTATCGTTGCGAAAAACATCAGGAAGACGCTGGCTGCCGATACCCTGAATACGCTTTCGATGCCGATGGTGCGCCGGACCGCGAACGCCACGATAGGACCCAGTGTGCCCCCGATATTCACCAGCGTGTAGTAAATGGAATACCCGAGCGAACGGACATTCTCGGTCGAAGCTCTCGCGGTGGTCCCGACCACGCAAGGTTTCACGATTGCCGGGCCAAGCGCCGGGACGCACAGGATGAGTTGCACGACCACAGCCAGCGGCAGCGCATCCCTCAGAGGCGCCATCCATGCCGCGGAGAGGGATCCGAGCAGGAAGTAGCCGAACGCAAGGATGAGGTAGGCGCCGGCCAGCGAACGGCGGAATCCGAGACGGTCGGCCAGGGTTCCCCCGATCACCGGCAGGAACCATACCACGCCGCCGAAGAATCCGATCAACTCTCCTGTCTGCTGTTGTGAGAATTTTAGCGTCTCGTGCAGGTAAATGGCGAGGACCGCGTTGACGGCGTAATAGGAAAGGCGTTCAAACAATTCCGTGATGTTTGCTGCCCAGAATGCCGTCTGAAAACCTTCGCGGATTTCCCGGAAACGCTGCGCAAGCTGCACGACGGTCTCCTTTGAGTCGATCATCCCATGGCGCGCATAAGGATCGGCCTATGGTGAAGAAGATTGCCATGAATGCCACGAATTTAACAAATGGAATCCGGGCCTCAATCGAAGAAATTGTGGAGGCTCCGGTATTGGGTAACGCTGAGTGACGCTGACCAGGCGGCAGATGAAACCCGGCAATCGGCGTCCGCGGCCAGGATGCAGGCATTGCTTCGGTTTATCGACGCGGTATGCGCCTGTCAGCAGATGCGAGGCAGTTGTTCGCCGCTGAGCGTATCGACGATTCGGGTAGCGCCTATGCTGCTGCGCATCGTCACCAGGCCGGGATTTCCTTCGGCGACGGTCCCGATGATTCGAGCCTGCTCACCCAGGGGGTGCGCACGCATCCTCTGTAGCGCGCGCTCCGCCTCCCGGGCGGGCACAAAGCTGATAAACCGCCCTTCGTTGGCCACGTATAAGGGATCGAAGCCCAGGATTTCGCAGGCGCCGCGGACTTCCTCCATCACCGGGATTGCGACCTCATCGATTTCAAAATGCAGTCGGGCCCCTTCCGCTATTTCAACCAACGCTCCGGCCAGGCCCCCCCGAGTGAGATCCCGGAGGCAGTGCGCTTCAATCCCCGCTGCCAGCATATCCATCACAATCCCGGAAAGAGCCGCACAGTCGCTTTTAATTGTGCTTTCGAACTCCAGCCCCTCACGAACAGCCATGATGGCAATTCCATGGCGCCCTATGTCGCCGCTCAACAGTATGGAGTCACCTCCCCGGACTGCGGCGGGCGATATGGCAAGCCCGCATTCCACAACGCCGATCCCGGCCGTGTTGATGAATATCCCGTCTCCTTTCCCCCGGTCCACGACTTTGGTATCACCCGTCACCAGCTGGACGCCGGCCTGGCTTGCCGCCTGCGCCATGGACTGTATCACGCGCCACAGCATGTCCATGGGGAGGCCTTCCTCGAGAATAAATCCTGCGCTCAGGTAAAAGGGTCGCGCTCCGCACATTGCCAGATCATTGACGGTGCCGTTGACGGCCAGGGAACCAATGTCGCCCCCCGGAAAAAACAGGGGGCGAACGACATAGGAGTCGGTTGTGAAAGCGAGCTTCCCGGAGGGCAGGCTGAATGTTGCGCCGTCATGCCTTGCGCCCAGCATCGGGTTGCCGAAGGCGGGGAGAAACATTTTTTCGATCAGCTGGTTGGTCAGCTTGCCCCCTCCGCCATGTGCCAGAAGCACAGTGGGATATTGCTCGATCGGGATAGGACAGACAAAAGCAGGGCCGGATTTTGATTCCATGGGTCTCACTCGAGTCAGTTTTTTCTTCTTCGATATTGGTAATAGGCCGCGCAGGCGCCTTCGGACGAAACCATGGTCGCCCCGAGAGGATGCTCCGGTGTGCAGCGGACGCCGAAGGCCGGGCATTCCAGGGGCTTACGGATGCCCTGCAGGATCAGTCCGCTCATGCATTCTGCGGGCTCTTCCGCCGTATAGTGAGCGATGCCGAAGCGCGCCTCGGCATCGTATGCCGCGTATCTTTCCTGCAAGCCCAGCCCGCTTTGGGGAATTTCCCCGACTCCACGCCACTTGCGCGGCACAACTCGGAACACTTCGCGAATCAGTTTCTGAGCGGGGAGATTTCCTTCCCTGCGCACCGACCGGGAATACTGATTCTCAACCTCGGCGCGTCCTTCTTCCAGCTGGCGAATGCACATATATATGCCCTGAAGGATGTCCAGCGGCTCGAATCCCGTTACCACGATCGGCACGCGATACTTTTGGGCGATCGGCTCGTATTCGGTGAATCCCATTATCGCGCAGACATGGCCGGCGGCCAAAAAGCCCTGAACCCGGGTGTCGGGGAAAGACAGGATTGCCTCCATGGCCGGAGGCACCAGAACATGAGAGACCAGGAGCGAGAAATTACGCACCGAACTTCGGCTGGCCTGAAACACAGCCATGGCATTGGCGGGCGCAGTGGTTTCGAACCCGACCGCGAAAAATACCACTTCGCGCTCGGGATGATCCACGGCAAGCTTGAGGGCGTCGAGGGGTGAATAAACGATGCGCACATCGCCCCCCGCGGCTTTCACAGACAGCAGATCCTTCGACAGGCCCGGGACGCGCAGCATATCCCCGAAGGAACAAAATATAACATTCGGACGGGATGCGATCTCAATCGCCTTTTCGATCAGCTCCACCGGTGTGACGCAAACGGGACAGCCCGGTCCATGAACCAGAGTCACCTCGGACGGCAGAAGCTCGTCGACACCGAACTTCACGATCGCGTGTGTCTGGCCGCCGCAAACCTCCATTATGGTCCAGGGATGCGTCGTGATGCGCTTGAGGGCTCGGGCATATTGCTGCGCCGCCCGCGCGTCGCGATATTCGTCAATGAATCTCATGGCGTGTGGTTCTCTTCCAGCTCCGCGAGTTCCCCGATCTGCCGCAGGTATTCAAATACCTCCTGTGCTTCCGCCTCGTCGATTGTGCTGATAGCGAAACCCACGTGGACGAGAACGTAATCGCCGATTTTGGCCTCGGGCACATAGGCGAGATTGATCTGTTTGACGATCCCGCCGAAATTGACTTTCCCGGTGCGGAATATGGGGTCTTCACCCTCGATGCCCATGATTTTTCCCGGAACTGCCAGGCACATGTTTCACTCCCCCCTTTATTAGCGGTTAGCGGTTAGTGGTTAGTGGTTAGCCCGCAGTTCTCACGGCATTTTTGCTGCTGTGCCAATCCCACAATATCTGTTCAGGTTTCAGGTCACAGGTCGCAGATGTCAATGTGAGACATGCGACCTGGAACCTGCGACCTTGAGCTGATACTATCCATGCCCGTCGGCAATGTCTCGCCACGAAAAGCCGCAAGAAACCCGTGCTAACCACTAACCACTGCTAATAGACGGGAAGCGGCGACAACCTGACCCAACGCAATACCGCCGTCGTTCGGCGGAATCCTCTGGTGCCAATAAGGCTTGAATCCCTCCGCCTCCAGCCTCTCGACCGAATGCTCGATCAAAAACCTGTTCTGAAAACATCCTCCCGTAAGGATCACTCGATTTTCCGCGATTCGCCGGGCAACCTCCACGATGATCTCCACAAGAGTATTGTGGAATTTTCTGGATATCCGCGCCAGGGGAATTTCGTCCCGGACTTCGCGCAGAATTGCGCGTATCATGGGCTCCCAGTCCACTATCAGACCGGCCTGAAAGCTCCCGGGTTCCGGATCTGCCGTTTTTAAGACGGCAAAGGGATAGGACTCCCCGGTCTTTTCGGAGCCAATGGCGAACTCCAGTTCCATGGCTGCCTGTCCTTCGAATCGGATCCGCTGCCGCAGACCGGCAATGGAAGCAATTGCATCGAACAGACGTCCCGCGCTCGTGGTCCAGGGGGAATGAATCCCATTTTGCAGCATCCGCAAAAGTACGGGGATTTCGGAGTCGCTGAATGCGCGGACAGGATCGGAATCCTTTTCCCGGCAAATGCCTTCTCCCATCATTTCAAAGAGCAGTCCGAGAGCTGTCCTTCGGGGTTCTCTGATCGCAGATGCGCTGCCCGGCAGCCTGAATCTGCGAAAGGTGGCCGCACGACGAAAGGTTGTGTCATCGGTCAAAAGGAACTCCCCTCCCCAGACAGTTCCATCGGGGCCGTAGCCGGTCCCGTCCCAGGACACGCCCAGCACTTTGCCCTCGATCCTGTTTTCGGCCATGCAGGCGGCAACGTGGGCATAATGGTGCTGAACCGAAATCAGCGGCAATCCGCTTTCGCCGGCGAATCTGGTCGAAAGATAGTCCGGATGCAGATCGGCGGCGATATGAGCAGGCTTTATCGGATACAGGCGGCGGAAATCCGTGATAACCCGTTGAAACGCGCCGCTGGCCTCCCGGTTTTCCAGATCTCCGATATGCTGGCTGACAAATATGTTCTTTCCCACCGTCAATGCCACGGTGTTCTTCAAATGCGCGCCGACAGCCAGGATTCCGGACGCCGCCTGTTCGCAATGAATCGGCAGCGGGGCATATCCGCGCGCCCGCCTCAGGACGAGCTCCCGGTCCCGGACAATTCTGACTATGGAATCGTCCACGTGCCGGACAATTGGCCGGTTGTGGACGAGGAAAAGATCCGCCATGCCCTTCAGCCGGGCCAGCGCGTCATGCTCATCGATGCAGATCGGCTCGTCGGAGCGATTGCCGCTGGTTGCGATTACGGGGAAACCGATCTCTCTCATCAGCAAGTGGTGCAGTGGAGTGTAAGGGAGCATCACGCCCAGGCAGGGATTGCCGGGCGCAACTGCAGTGGAAATAGTCGGCCGCGAACCGTCCTGCCTTCGAATGAGAAGGACGATGGGAGACTCGGGCGCACTCAACAATCTGGCTTCCAGTTCAGAGACCGCGCAGCCGTCGCGTAAGGCTTCAATGGAAGGGTACATCAGTGCAAAAGGCTTTTCCTCGCGGTGCTTTCTGAGACGCAGTGTTTCCACGACTTCGGATTTGCGTGCATCGGCCAGCAGCTGAAAGCCTCCAATTCCCTTCAGCGCGATAATTTTTCCCTCTCGAATGGATCCGGCCGCCTGCACCAGGGCGTCATCCCGGCTGGCAATGGCTCTGCCTGAGGGGTCCCACAGCTCCAAAACAGGCCCGCAGACCGGGCATGCATTCGGCTGTGCATGAAAGCGTCGGTCTTCGGGGCTTTCGTATTCCCTCCGGCATTCCGCGCACATTTCGAACGATTTCATCGAGGTGTTCGGGCGGTCGTAGGGAAGCGATTCCACGATCGAAAAACGGGGGCCGCAATGAGTGCAGTTTGTGAACGGATAGCGGTAGCGCCGATTGGAAGGATCGAGTACTTCCGACAAGCATTCTGCACAGGTGGCAATGTCGGGCAGGATCAACGCGTCGGTTGTCCCTGTCTGATCACTGGTCCGTATCTCGAAACTGCCGAAAGGAACCGGATCCAGGTATGAAAATTCCAGGCTTTGTATAAAGGAAGGCGAAGGTTTCTCGTGCTGCAATCTCAGCAGAAAGGACTTCAGAGCGTCTGCCTCGCCCTCGACTTCGATGAAGACCCCCTGCGGCGAATTGAGCACCCAGCCCGGAAGCTTCATTTCGGTCGCCAGCCTGTACACAAAAGGTCTGAATCCAACCCCCTGGACGGCTCCCCGGATGGCGATGTGCATTCTTTGGGTCACAGTCCTGAGGCATCCTTTTTCCTGAGCCAGTCACACCATTCCGGGATTCCGGCTCCGGTGAAGCATGAGATTTCGAAGATCCGAAGCGCCGGGTTGATCTGCAGAGCGTTTCTTTTCAGTTCGTCCAGGTTGCAGTTCACATAAGGTATCAAATCCGTTTTATTGAGGATCAATATGGACGAATTGCGGAACATGCCGGGATATTTCAGCGGTTTGTCATCCCCTTCAGTTGTGCTCAGAACCACCACTTTGGTTGCTTCGCCGAGGTCATAACTGGCAGGGCAAACCAGATTACCCACATTTTCGATAAAAAGAAGGTCCACTTTCTCCAAATTCAGGCTTTCCATGGCATCCTGGACAAGCTTTGCCTCAAGGTGGCAGCCCCCCATGGTGACGATCTGCACGACGGGAACCCCGTATTGTGCCACGCGTTGGGCATCAAGATCGGTTTGAACGTCGCCTTCTATGACGGCGATGTTTAAAGAATTTCTGAGTTCCTGGAAAGTTTTCTCCAGAATGCTAGTTTTCCCAGCCCCCGGCGAACTGACGAGATTCAAGACAAAGATCCCGCGATCACGGAAAAACGCACGGTTCCGTTGGGCGATTTCATCGTTCTTTTCCAACACTTTACGCTCGATGGTGATTATACTCATATAGCCTCGTCGCGGTCGTCCGCGAGCTCGATTTCTACAATCTCCAGTTCCTTGCCGGAAACGAGCTCAAGATTCGTGCTTTTGCATGCCGGACATACAAAGGCCAGATCCTCGATCTGGAATCGGTGCGCGCAATCCCTGCACTGGGAAATGGTCGGCACCTGTTCAATGGCAAGTCTCGCCTTCGGCATCTGCGATTCATTCAGGATGACGCTGAAACAAAAGTCCAGCGAATCGGGGACAACTCCCGAAAGCTGACCTACCCTGATGCGAACCTTACGGACCGCAGGCTTCTGCCCGTCCGGCACGGCCTGCTGGACGATCTCAAGGATATTCTGCGCGATACCTAATTCATGCATAACATTGTGCTCTATTAGAGGATACCATAGAAGCGTATTGAATGCTTCCCTGAGCCAGAGCTTGCCTTTCCCCTATCAAAGGCTGCAGTCGTTCGCGCCCATTTTTGAGCCATGCCCTCCCCCCAAAAAAACTATTGACCTGGGCGGTACTGAATTGCTAGCCTTTTTCCATGCCGAGCGACACGCGAGAGACGTTTTTATTCCCGATCCCCTGTGTGCTGATTGCGCAGACGTCTCTTCTTCCCCGCCTTTTTAGCCTTACTTGAAATCTGTCATTAATCTTCTGCCCGGAATGGGGAAGTACTGTTTTGCGTGAGGAGGATCCATGTCGAAGGAAAAGCAGATAACATTCCGGAAGCGAATTTCGCTTCTGAGGACTGCGCTTATAATAGCCGGCTTTGCCGGAATCATCCATTTTGCTCATCGTGAATGCTGCAGAATTTCCGATAAACCATTTTATTACAAAGATATAAAAGGGCCATTGTCTGCTTCCAGCGGCCAGGAGGAGTTCCAGGCGACGGCATATTGCGTTACGGGAATAACCAAATCGGGTGCAGCGACCGCTCCCGGAAGGGTTGCCTCCGACCCGAAAGTCATACCACTGGGCTCATTGATTTATGTGGATTCACCGCTCATGGGCGGGATCTATCAGGTCCTCGATACCGGCGAGTTGATCAAAGGCAAAATCATCGACATCTTCATACCAAACTACGACATGTGTAAGGAATTCGGCAGACGAATGGTAAAGGTCAAGGTCCTTCGCTACGGATTTCTCGGCTACCCTCCCTCAAAAGGCAAAGAAGATAATTCACGTTGATTCTGAGTTTGAATTTTTTCCCTATCGGCGCTAACTTAAATCATAGCAATTTTCCCGGCGGATCCGATTTTATGTGCGCATCCGTCCGATGGAGGGAGGACTGCAATGAGGTCTAAGCCCTATCTTTATGTATCTTTAGCCTGTATATTGGCCGGCCTTTTGTCGGCAACCGCCTGGGCGGACCAGATTATACTCAAAGACGGCACCGTATATTCGGGCAAGTTTGTGCGCGGGGATTCGGGGATGATCGATTTTCGGATTCTGGGCAGGATCGAAAGCTTCAGCATTTCCGAAATAGACCAGATAATTTTCAGGGATTCGGAGCCCGGCGGTTCTACCACCATCCAGTCTGCGCCTGCTCAGGATTCGCCTATTCAGACCGAACCGGCTGTAATCGAATCCCAAAGGCAGCTCCCGGCCGTGAACCGTGAATCCCCTCAAGCTTCCGTCTCGGGCTCCGAGGCAACCTTTCCCGCAGGAACGCCTTTGGTGATAAGGACTTCGGCCGAAATCAATACGGAACGCAACAGAGTTGGAGATGTTTTTGATGCAACCCTGGATGAAGCACTGGTTGCAGGAGAAAGGACGGTTTTCCCCCGTGGTACAACTGTTAAGGGAAAGATCGCCTATGCCAGGGAGTCGGGCAAAATCTCCGGGCAACCTCAATTGATCCTTGAGCTTACAGATTTGGTTGCAGACGGCCGATCCTTTATGTTGCGCACGTCGGACTACCAGGAGGTGGGCGCATCCCGGGGAAAGCGAACCGCAGCGACTGTGGGCGGCACGGCTGCCCTGGGTGCCATTATCGGGGCCATCGCCGGGGGTGGAACAGGCGCAGCCGTTGGAGCTGCATCGGGTGCCGCAGTCGGAACTGGAGTTCAGGTGTTGACGAAAGGGGAGGTTCTGAGAATTCCGGCGGAGACCGTCCTTGAATTCAAACTGGAATCGCCCCTGAAGGCTGAAATCCCCTAGATTCCATTCCCACCTCGATAGCGTCATGGGGACAGATTCCCTTGCTCCCAGGCATGAGACCTATGCTCAAAGCCATTATTTTCGATTTTAACGGCGTCATTCTCGATGATGAGCCGCTACACTTTGCCGCAATGCGGGAAGCCGTGGCAGCATTCGGCATCGATCTTACACGCGAGGCGTACTGGGATAGATATCTGCCGATGGATGACGCCGGATGCCTCGAAGCCATCTGCCGGGACAATGATATCCAGCTGAGCGATAAACAAAGAAAAAACGCACTGGCACACAAGGTCGCGGCCTACGATCAGCTGCTCCAGAATCGATTCCCGCTGTTTCCCGGCGCTGCCCGATTTATAAAATCTGCAGTCCAGCGCTATCCCCTGGCTATGGCCTCGGGCGCGCGCAGAGAAGAGATCGAGGCAACACTGAATGCGGCAGGATTGGATAGCCTTTTTACCGTTATCGTGGCCGCGGAGGATTTCACTCGGGGAAAACCTCACCCGGAAAGTTACCTCCTGGCATTAGAACGGCTGAACGCCAAAATCAAGCAGTCGCCGCCCATACTGCCGGGTGAATGTCTGGTAATCGAGGATTCTGTCGCCGGCATAAAGGGCGCTCAGGCTGCGGGAATGGTTTGTCTCGCCATCAGCAACAGCTATCCCGGTCCCATGCTGAGCGCAGCGAATAGAATTGCAGCATCTCTGGAAGAAGTTCAGGTGGACAGCTTGCGAGCCCTTTTCGGTGAACCAGCGTGATACTCGAAACCATAAAAGCCCGACAATCCTTTTTTGAGATAGCTGCCCTGGACGAAGATGCCATGTCCCTTGACCGGGCTGCGCTGACAATGGGATTGGAGGAGTACCCGGATCTGGATATCGCGGATTACGTGCGCCGGCTCGATACGCTTGCCGCCCGGGCCGAGGCGCTCGCAGGTATTGATCGAAGGCCTGCTACTGTCATAGAAAGCATCAACAATGTGATTTTTGTGCAGGAAGGATTGCGCGGCAACACTGAGGATTACTACGATCCCAGGAACAGCTATCTGAATGAGGTCCTGGATCGCAAAATGGGAATCCCGATTTCGCTTTCCGTCATCTATATGGAAATTGCCAGACGCGTCGGATTCGAAATCGAGGGAATAGGATTCCCGGGACACTTTCTGGTAAAACACGTTTCCAGCGATCGCGAAATCATAATCGATCCGTTCGGGCTTGGACGGATTGTAACGCCCAACGAGTGCCAGGAAATTCTGGACAAAACCTCCGATGGCACTGTCTCCGTAAATCCTGCGTTGTTTCAGCCCATGGGCAAAAGAGCGATCCTCACGCGGATGCTGTACAACCTAAAGGGCATTTATATGCAGCGGGAGTATTATCACAAGGCCATCTCCGTAATAGACAAAATTCTCATGCTCAACCCCGGGACGTGTTCCGAAATTCGCGATCGTGGGGTGCTGTATATGCAGACAAGCCTGTTTGCCAAAGCTTTGGCCGATCTCGAGTATTACCTGGCTCATGCGGCGGCACCCGAAGACGTCACCTACATTCGCAATCACATCAAGATGCTCCGCGGCATCGTCTCCGCCCCCAATTAGATCCCGTCAGGAAAAGCGGCAACGCCAGGCTTCAGCTCCAAAACTCCCAATTTCGGCGCCCGAGATGAGGTGCGCCTGCAGTCTGTTCGCTTGGGACGCAGAGGGAGCTTTATGTTCCTGCGCCATGATTTTGGATGGCCATGAATCGCAAACCGATGGCTGTGGCTGCCGCTGCCAGGAAATAGCCCGCCGGCGTGAAAAGCCCCGTGTGTAAAGCAAGCACGTAATACCAGACAAAATTCCATTTCAAAAAT
>Ga0208980_10000150_pt1 | contig 34751 bp, 27 predicted proteins | sample WetSurMetagenome_3_FD_187993 | JGI IMG/M metagenome (GOLD analysis project Ga0208980, IMG submission 187993) | Wetland microbial communities from Twitchell Island in the Sacramento Delta, sample from surface sediment Aug2011 Site A1 Bulk (version 2) | ecosystem: Environmental > Aquatic > Marine...
TGCGGTCGACCCACTGCAACCCCATTGCTGCCAGGAACCTCTGTTTGGGGGTCATGGTCTGAAAATGCTACCTCATCGTATAAAGCGATTTCATCAGCGCCGTAAATGATCGGCCGCCGTGTCATTCTGGAAACGGGGTCACTTCCAGGGACTCACGGATTGCCGGTTAGGCTTCTATCTTCCTTTAGTAGGTAATTAGAATCGTAAGGAAAACAGCAACATGCTCAAAAAATCAGATCTGAGATGGATGAGTGCCGGGGATTGGAGGACTAAACATACTGGATGGGTTCTATCCTCTCCCCCTTTAGAAGAGGAAAATTGCTCCGACCCTCCGGCAAAGGTATGACCGCTTCTTGGTTACATATTAATTTTTATGAATTGAGGCGATATTAATCATTATCATTTTAGATAACACTAAGGGGTCCTCCTTTCGGCCTTGGCGGCCGAGCGCATTACCAACCCCGCCACTATAAGGATGATGCCAGCGGGCAATAGCAATGACCCCAGGTCGAAGCCCCAACGCAATTGGATTTGCCCGAAGGTGGGATTATCCAAAGTGGCTGAACCTCCGAAGGGGTTCTGGCTCATGTACTGCAATATCTCTACAAGGCCACCGCCTTCGGGAGGAGCCACGGCCGCCGCGACGGACCCGATGGAAATCACCACAATGAAGAAGATGGCGAAGATGATGATCAGGGTGATGCCGAAACCAGTATACTTCCTCGAGGCACGCCTCGCTCCTACCGCTAGATTGTTCAGCACGAAGAGGAACACCATCAGTCCGAGGATTAGCGCGAAGTTGACCGCGAGATTTCCGACGTTCACGACCTCGCCGCTCGGGTCCAGGGTGTTGAGAACGAACAGGTCGGTCCCGCCTAAGGAAAAAAGGGTAACGAATCCGTTCGTGGCATAATCCCCTTCCAGGACCCAGATCTCCATGGTGAAGATCGGGTAAACTAACCCTATAACCGCTACGATCAATCCTATCAACGCGAGGATGTTAGCCCTGCCTCGGTTGCCCTCGGCCTTGAGGTTCAGGATTTCTAGGTAAGGGAAATTCAATTCCCCTTTCTTGTTCATCTTATAAACCCGGCGCGCGGTGAGAACAATCGCCAAGGCTGCAATGGCTAGGATAATCCAGGTCAGATAATAAAGCAGGAACTCCAACCACAGCGTACTCGTGGACAGCTCCCTTGCATCGTTATAGAATGCCAGGCCATCCCACATGCCCCCTTCCTCGCGGTACATTGGCCCTTGAGGACCGGCATCGCCCCTGGCATCGGCAAGCAGATCGGGAATCGTGCCCCACCTTCCCGCATACCAGACCCAGGACGTATTTGGGTTCCCGCCTGAACTATTCGGGCGGATCTCGATGAGCCCATACTCACCGAACTGCAGCTTAAGGCCGTCATCTCCGCACTTGTCAGCGCCTTGGATCTTGCCTTGGTAGTAGCGATAATAATTCGCGTGACTGCCTAGAGCAACGTAGACCATGGCATGGGTCCCATCCTGCTTGAGGACGTCGGTCCAAGCCGCCTTGACAGGGGTATGGTGCTGCGAATAGGTCGTGGCCACCGGTTGCAAATTGGCATCGAGGACTATCTGGACCATCTCCCAGTCGCCCTCATGTTGGTTGACGGAACCCGGGTTGAAGACGTAGAACATCCAATACTGGATGTACGTTGTTTGGCCGTCCCCATCTATATGGAAATATACAGAGTAACCCAGCTGGCTTAGGTTCTGTTGGTATGCCTGCACGATGTTATCGTCGTCCACGCCCCCCAGCCGGTTGTCGAGGAAGTAATCATCGGTTCGGAGAAGCGAGAGCTCTGGTATCGTGGGATTATCCGTGATAAGCACGGCAGACTGATCCACCACCTGGTAGAGCGAGCAACTCTGGAGATAATAATCGACGTCCACAGGATAGCATTGCTCACCGTTCACGTACTGGAGGATCGGCGCGTATTGCCCGGCCAGCTGAAGACGCTCCGCATCGCTCAATGGCGCGGCCCCCGCTGAGAAATCGGCAGAGAGAGGTATGCAGAATGAAGCGACGATGGCGAGGATGATGGCGATCATTGCAAGACCGGTGGCGGGACGGGCTTTCATAGTTCGAACGCGAATGGTAGAGCAATCATAAATATTGTCTGGAGGGCATCAATCCAGGTCATCTCCCTCAATGATCATGAGATGATTCTGGTAATCCTTGACACAATAGCGCTTCCCCTTTGCCAGAATCTCATGGCCCTCTTTCTCCAGCAATCGCCTGTGTCCCTCCTGCCCTCCAGGGTACTTGTCGTTTAAGAAACCCCCTATCTTGAGGGTGCGCCAGTATGGTATCCCTAGGTCGTCCTTGCCCTCCTTCGCCGCCTCCGCCACCGCGTTGGCCGCGGTCATCACAAAGATTCCTGAGGTCAAGGTGCAACACGCCTTAACATTATGTTGGTTGGCTATGGTCTTGCAGATCTCCTCGAGGGTTATCAACTTGCCCTCTGGCACCTTTTTCATGATCGCCACGACCTCGCTCGGGTTCGTGAGCACGACCTCATCCCCCTCCCTCGCGCCCATAATGGCTAAGGCTTTGTAGCAGGGGAAGCTCGTCTCAAGTCTGAGGATCTTTGGATAGCCTTGCTTGTCCTCCAGCTTTTCCATCCAGGTCTTCTTCTTGTATGCCATTCCCTGCCACGGAATGATGGGCGCCTATCTTAATGAGATTTGGTCAGGATTCCATCGTTCGCTTAGGACCCTCTTTCTCCCCGAAGCGCATAATTAGTCAAGGTGGCATGAACCGGGGAATCGATATGTCGTCTCAACTCATGGATGGAAAGGTCGTGCTCATCACCGGGGCGACCTCCGGGATTGGCAGGTGCACGGCCAAGGCCTTGGCAGGAATGGGCGCCAGGGTTGTCATCTTGGGCAGGGATGCGAAGAAGGGAAATGAGCTTCTTGCCGATATTACTAAAACGACTGGCAACAACTCCTTGGAGTACATCCTCTGCGACCTGGCCTCGTTGGATGATGTGAGGAAAGCGGCATTGGACTTCCGTTCACGTTATCAAAGGCTCGACGTACTAATCAATAACGCAGGCGGGATCAATGGCAAGAGGAAGACCACGGCGGATGGGTTCGAGTATACTTTCGGGGTAAACCATCTTGCGCACTTCCTCCTCATCGACCTACTACTGGACAAGCTCAAGGCCAGCGCACCCTCTAGGGTGGTTGTGACAAGCTCGTCAGCTCACAGCATGGGCCACATCGAGTTCGACGACTTGATGGCTGAGCGCCATTATCGATTCCTCAAGGTTTATAGCAAGTCCAAATTGGCTAACGCCCTCTTCACCTTCGAGCTAGCAAGGAGGCTCGAAGGAAGTGGGGTCAGTGCGAATTGCTTCAATCCGGGAGCCACGAGGAGCAATTTTATCAAGGGGATGGGCAGGATAGGAGGCGCTGTGGCACCTTTGGTTGGCGTTTTCATGCACTCTGTAGAAAAGGGAGCCGAGACCCAGATCTACCTTGCCTCGTCATCCGAGGTCGAGGGCATTACTGGCAAGTACTTCTCAAAGAAGAAAGTGAAGGAGCCATCCGCTGAATCCAAGGACGTCGCCGTGGCCAAAAGGCTCTGGGAAGTTAGCGAGGAATTGATTAAACCGTGGTTTAGGACCTAACATAAGAGCGAAGGCCGGGCGAGAAATCCTACTATATGATTAATAATACTCAATGAATATATCCAGCAGGTCAAATGGAGGAAGGAGCGGTGGACATCCTATCGGACAATTTACCGGCTGAGTTGCGAAGCTTCCTTTTAGTTCGTGGTGGGCACTCGCTCATCATCCGCGGCAATGCTGGAACGGGTAAGACAACGCTCGCGCTCCAATTGATCGAAGAGCTCTCTGAGATCGAGAACAGCTTCTATTTCTCCACAAGGGTTTCAGATTCTGTTCTGCTCAATCAATTCCCCTGGCTGGCCGGCCGCCTTTACGGAAATAGTGCCACCGAATCCATCGCCGAAGAGATCGAGCCCGGCCTCGAGGAGCAGATTACGGAAGCGCCATCAGACATCATGCTGGAACCTGCCCAGGACGAGTTCAAAAGACTCTGGTTGAACAAGCTCAAGCTCAGGGGGGCGTTCGGCTTCGACGCCCGGCCAGGTCAATCCTTCCCTCAGAATCGAATCGACTTGACAGAGATAGAGAAGGTCTACTCCTTAATCGAGCGCTCCCAAGGAGGAAAGACACTGGTGGTCATCGACTCGGTGGATGCGCTCGCAGAGGCTTGCGGCGTCAATTCCGCCACGATTATCACCTGCATCCAGAAGGATCTGGTCGAAGGCAAGAAGGTGAACATCATCTTCGTGGCCGAGAGCAACGATCGCTATCTGGATTATCTTGGTGATGGGGTGGTGGAGCTGTCGATACAAGACCATCAGCGCCGTCGCTTGCGGGAGATGAACATCCTCAAGCTGCGCGGTTGCCCCATCTATCAGCCCAAGTACCTTTACACTCTGAACGAAGCTAAGGTAAGAGTATTCTCCGACCGCTCCTTCCAGGCAAGCCCGACCATCCGCGGTTGGCATCCCATATCCGACGTGATGGGCAAGATATCCTTCGGCATGAGCGACCTCGATCGATTGACCGAGGGCGGAATGACCCCGGGGTCCATCGTGCTCATCGAATTGGGGGCGGGGGTGCCTTTGCACGTTACGAGCATCTTGGAGCAGGTCATCGTGGGCAACTTCGTCTCCCATCACAGGGGGGTCCTTTGGGTTCCTTTAAAGGAGGAGAGCGTTGTTGGTGCCAGGATCCGGATGTCCTCTCTGATTGCCAAAGAGAACTTCGACCGTTACGTCCGCGTCCCTGAGGTTGCATCTGAGGTGCAAGACCCCAACTTGGCATGCGTTCTGCGTATCGAGGGCGCCGACGCACGGCATGACCTAGGATCGAAGGCAGTGGCGTATTCACTCAGGGAGGCATCCAATCCCATCCTCTCTTTGATAGGCTTCGACACCTTGGAGTCCATCTATGGCGGGAATTTGATGGATCAGCTGACCGACCATTTTGCCGCGGTGAAGCGCAACCGGGCCCTGTTCATAGGCATTGTCTCGCCCTCGAGCAAGTCCAAGGAGAGATTGGCGGATCTGGCGACTTGTCATCTCAAGGTCGACCGCATCGGAGGCGCGGTCGTGGTTTACGGAGAGGAGCCCTTCACCGAGTGCAACGTCCTGACCATAAGCGAAGAGAACGAGAAGACCAGATTAGAGCTGGTGCCGATCGTTTAGGGTTGCGCTTCATTGGAAAGCAAATCCAGCTGGCGCATCACTGCATGTTCGAGCTCTTCCTTGCTCTGCTCTCCGATCAATCTGTCAACCAGCTCCCCTTTCTTGAAGATAAGGAACGTAGGCGTGGCCTTTACCCTGAACTGCACTGGGAAATGATAGTCCACCTGCGCATCCACTTTGCCAAAGACGACTTTGCCGGAGAAGTCCTTGGCCAATGCATCGAAGACGGGCAGCATTCGCTTGGAGTGCTTGCACCAGCCTACCCAGCAATCGATAATCACCACATTGAAACGGTGCAGGACGGTCTCGATGTCTTCTGCGCGAAGGTCCAAGGCCCTTTCTGGCCAGTCCGAATTCTTTGCTCCGGCCGCCTCGGTCGCATTCCCTTCCATCCCGACACCTCTTTCTTCAGACTGATTGCTAAGCCTTCCGTCGATGGCCCATAAAAAACCTTTCGTTTCTCCTACCTAGCCTCGGAAGCATTTCTCTGGCCTTCCATTATCCCTGCCGATCTTCTCGGTCATAGGCAGGTCGCGAGGCTCACTCGAATCTCAGGACCTCTGCAGGAGAGACCTTGCTGGCTCCCCTAGCCGCGGGATATACGCTGAGGATTGTGGCGGCGAAGGACAGGAGCGCCACCGCCAGTATGGGCCAAATGTCCAGCACCCAAACGAAGCCCTCCGCCTGCAGGCTGGTCATCCAGAGCTCATATCCCACTATGATGCCCAGTATGGTGCCGATGACTATCCCAAGCAGCGAGATGAAGGCCGATTCGATGGCGAAGTTGGCCACCACCATGCTCTTGCGATATCCTATGGCTCGCATCATGCCGATCTCTATGCGCCGCTCATGAATCGAGCGGATAGTGATTATGCCAAGGCCGGAAATGCCCACGATTAGGCCCATGGCCAGGAAAGCCTCGAAGAGATTGAACATGGAATTGACCAGGCTGGTTATCTGTCTCGCCAATGCTTGCATGTCTATGGTCTGCAGTCCGTTGGCCAGGAAGCTCTTCTCCAGAAGCACCGCCTGCTCTCCGATATCTAAGCCGGATTGGAACTTTAGCAGGAGGAGCGAGTATCCGGATGCGAGGAACTCTGTCCTCACGACCTGCTCGCCCATGAACGCTCCCTGCATGGCGCTCTGCTTCATTATGCCAGCGATGGTAAGATTGTAGACGACCCCTATCGGGTTCTTGAAGGTAACAACCTGCCCTATCTCAAGCCCAATGCCGAAGCCGCTGGCATCGGGCGGACCGAAGCCGCCACCACCCAAGCCAGTTTGTGGCATGACGCTCCCATCGAAGATGACCAAGGAGCTGTTGGATTGCACCGCCTGCCAAACCTCGGTCTCACTGGAATATAGCGTGTGGTTGTAATCGGCCAGGGGATAGTTACCTAGCGTATAGAATGAGGAATTGAAGCCCATGACTTGATACTGCATCTCATCAGAGACGGGGCTATGGGTGTTCGGATCTATGGTGGTGTAGTTAATGGTGGCCAGTGAGACCGGTAAAGAGACTAGGGCGGTGACGTTCCCCGCCTGGAGCGGCGAACCTGTCTGCTCGAGCTGCTGCCACGGGTCCTCCATTATCGGGGACGTGGAGGTGAAGGAGATGACGTCGAACCCTCCGGAAGTCTCGTTCACCATCCTGTCTATGTTCACCGACATCATGCCAGACATGACCGATAGGGTGGTCATCGTGAATATGACCAGCCCGAAGATGAAGATGCTAAGGGCGGTCCTGAACTTAGCCTTAAGTGGGTAGGAAATGGCGGTCTTGAGCACCGCGCGGTACTCTTTCCTCACCCGGAACAGCTTGGTCAGGACGTGGATGATCGAGTCCGAGTTGAACATGATGATGAGCAGGGCGCCGGTCACGAGGAAGAGGCCCGCGACCACGTATCCCTCGATGTCCGCTTCGTAGGGGAAGATCTTCAGGCCGAAGGGAAGAGGGAACCATATGATGAGGGTGAGTACGCCAGCGATGGTCCACGCCACCCGCTCACTGATCACCCTGCGCAAGATGAAGCCCAAGGATATGGTGATGAGCGAAAGGCCCGAGTTGGAATAGGCCAGCTTCTCCTGTGATATTCCAAAGGCAAGGAGCAGCGCTCCGCCAACTAGCATCAGGAGGCCAAGCCGGAAGGCGCGCTTGTCCTTCTTAGGTACTGGTGGCTCTGGGATGCTCCGGATGGCACGCACGATGTTGAGATTGGATATCCTCCGGGTGGAAAAATAAACGGTAACGATGGTAAGGGCGAACCCTGCCACATATGCCAGGATTAAGGACATAGGTGTGAATGTGAAGTAATCGACTAGGTTGAATGAGAAATCGCCGAATTGGAAAATGCCGCTCATGGCCCATACGATGACATATGCCAGCAGAAGACCCAGGACGGATCCGACCGCGGCCGCAAGGGCTGCATACAAGGTGCCTTCATAGGTGAATAAGCGCCGGAGCTGCTCTCTTTTCATGCCGATGGCCCGGGCCACCCCCATCTCGCCCTTTCGCTCTTCGCCCAACATGGTGAAGATGTTAACCACCAAGGTAACGCCGGCTATGATGGAAAAGGCGCCGAAGACGAAGAAGAGGCTGGTGAACATGTTTGCCATGGTTCTTGCATCGGCAATGTCCGTGGCTTTGTCGTCGATGATGATGAGCCCGGTAGAGGCTTGTTGCGGCTCGAGGATGGCGTTGATGTCCGTCCTAACCTGATCGGCATACGCCAGCCCGCTGTCACCTGGCCCTTGCAGTGAGATGAATATGAAGTTCGATTGCCCCATGTGGCCGGTCAGCGCCTGCGCCGAGGACATGTCCATGTACACTGAGTTGCTGGAGCCATAAGCCCCCAGCCCCTTTTCTTGGACGATGAGCGAGACGGTGGCGATGACGAACTGGTATTGATTGACGAAGATGGTGACGGAATCGCCCTGATGGGCATCTATGTCCTTCGCCGCCCTATCGTTCAGGTATACTGAGGTGGGGCTAGGGGAGGATGATACCTGAGCACCGTTCAGGTCGTAGAAGTATCCGAATCTTTGGACCACAGTGTCGTTCAGCCCCATCAAGCTCAAAGTGGAGATGGAGAGCTGATTTACGTTATTGAGAATGGCCACGTTGTCCCTAAGAAGCGCGTTCGACGCCTCCACGTTAGGAATGGCCGCAAACTCGTCCGAGAGCGGGTCCATGAAGCTGTCGTTGAAGTACTTGTAGCCGGCATAAGGGGAACCGACGCTGAAGTCGACTTCCCCCAAGGAGGTCGTGGCCTGCTTGACGATCATATTGTCCATGGTGTCTCCCACCACGAAGGAGGTGGAGATGATGGCGGTCCCCACCATCAGCCCCCCGATCACCAGTGCAGTTGTGCCTTTGCGTCGGGCGAGGTTCCTTACGGCCATGGTGAGCAGGACTCGGTGTTTGCTTGCATCTAGCAAGACCAATGCAATGGCGATCGCTATCGCCGCAAGTAGAGCCAGGAATCCTGGCAACAGCAGGAAGCACAGGACGATGGCGACCGCGCCGATTGACAGCGTGACCACATTGGCGATCTTGGACACCAGGTCACCCCAGCCTGCGTATCTCTTGCGTGACCTTCTGGATGTTGCCGTTCTCCTCGACAATGAGTCCGTCCCTCATGTGCACGATTCGGTCGCACACTGCCCCCACCTCAGGATCGTGGGTAACGATGACAAACGTCTCATCATGCTCCTTGTTCAATTTGCGCATGAGGCTGATGACCTCGTCGGCCGTCTTCTTGTCCAGATTGCCAGTGGGCTCATCGGCCCAAATGATCGCGGGGTCATTGACCAGAGCGCGAGCGATGGTCACCCTCTGCCTTTCGCCTCCAGACAACGAGGCAGGTCGCATGATCAGGCGGTCCTTGAGACCGACCGCGGAAAGCAGCTCTTGGGATTTCTTCCTGGCTTCCTTAGTATTATAATCAGTTAGAAGCAGAGGTAGCTCGACGTTCTCCTCCGCTGTCAAGACCGGTAAGAGATTGAAGAACTGGAAAACGAAACCCATCCTCTTGGCCCGGAAGATGGTCTTGGCATCATCGTCCATGGCTGTGATCTCCTTCCCCTCCACCAGGACTTTTCCCGAGGTCACCTCATCGATGCCAGATAAGCAGTTGAGGAGAGTGGTCTTGCCGCAGCCAGAGGGACCCATGACCGCCACCATCTCACCACTATCGATGGATAGGTTCACATCTTTCAAGGCCTCGACCCTGATGTCCCCGGTCACATAGGTCTTGCAAACGTTCTCGGTCTTGATGATATTAGCCATGCGGACGACTTCCTGATGCGGTATCGATTTGTTCCCAGGTGCCCTTCCTTCAGGCCTGGTACTCGAGCAGAAGGAAGAGGTGCTATAAGAGCTTGAGTGACGGGTCGATCTGCGCGACCGAACTTCACAGGATGCTGGGCGCAAAGAAAAGATAGAAAGCGTAAAGGGTTTGTCAGAGGTGAGAGCGCTGCGAAATCAGAGAGCTTTCTTCTCCTTGCGGCTCTCCGTAATGATCTCGACCTCTTTGGTCTCCTTCTTCATCTCCTCTTCGAGTGTGCTCAGGTCCCTGCGCAGGTCCTCGGGCTTGGGTATCGGGCCCAGGATGTCCTCCGCCCTGCCTACAACCTTCTCCACGTCTTCGATCTTGGAGATCTCCCTCTCTGGGACCGCCCTTCCGGTACCGAGATACTCGGAAACACCCTCCACCAGCTTGGTGAGTTCGAACGGCAGGATGTACTTCGTGGATGGGGTCAAGCCTAGTGCCTTGAAGGCATCCAGGGACAGCACGGTCAAAGCCTTGGAATCGAGGGTGCTCGCACCGACGGACAATATGCGAAGCTTCTGCGCTTCACCTTGGGCCTGAAGAATGATGGCCATCCTCTCGCCCTCCGCCTCCAGGATCTTGGACTGCCTCACACCTTCAGCCTGCAGGACACGGGCCCGCTTCGAACCTTCCGCGGTAAGTATCGCCGCCTTCTTCTCTCCATCCGCCCTCAGGATGGCAGCGCGCCTCAAACGTTCCGCCGAGGTCTGCTCCTCCATGGCGTTCTTGACCTTGGGCGCAGGGTCCACTTCCCTGATCTCCACGTTCTCAACCCTGACACCCCATTTATCCGTGGCTTCGTCCAGAACATCCCTCAAGTGGACGTTGATCCGCTCACGGTTGGATAGAATCTCATCCAGCTCCATGTCACCGATGATGGAACGCAACGTGGTCTGGGCCAGATAGACCGTGGCTGCTCGATAGTTCTGAACCTCGAAGAACGCCTTCTTGGGGTCGATCACCTTGGTGTAGATGATGGCGTCCACATTGGTGGGCGAGTTGTCCTTGGTGATGACCTCCTGCTTGGGAACATCTAGGACTTGAGTCCTCAGGTCCAGCTTCACCACCTCGCTGATCAAAGGCGTCACGTAGTTGAAACCCGAGTTCAAGATGCGCACGAACTTGCCCAATCGCATGTATATGCCTTGTTCATAAGGTCTGATGATCCGGATACCGCTGGATAGTATCAGCAGTATGACGATGATTGCAATCATCACCAGGCCAATAGCCAAATAGTTCACTGCCATTTTTACGAACCTCCTCTAACACAATAGTTGCTCATGATGGCTCCTTATCCAGAGACTTCCTCGACAAACACGTGGACCCCTTCGCTGCTTTTCACGATTATTTTCTTCCCATCCGGAATCTCCTCCTTCGAGGTGGCGCTCCAAATATCGTGATCGATCCTAACCTTTCCCTCAAGGCTGTTGGGTCTGACCGTTTTGATCACGACCCCCTTTTGCCCCACAAGGGACGTTGCCACGGTAGTCTGAGGCGGTGCTGGAGGTGCAAGCCTTTGGTAAAGCTTGATAGTCAAATAGGTCATGGGAACGAAAAGAACGACTGCTATAATGGGGGACCATATCGAGAACAACAAATCAGGGTAGACCAACCCCAGAATGCCGATTATTATGACGATAGTGGCTGGGACAAGAAGGAATGCCCCAGGCGAGAGCGCCTCTATTACCAGGAGCACCACCCCCGCCAATACCATTGCGATTGCGACCTCAGTTGGGGTTATCATCGGCCGCTATATTCGAAGTCTAGCTATTTGGGCTTATTCCCCGCCTTGGGAAATGTTTGTACCATTGTAGAAATTGGAGACGAATTGACCCAGATATATCAAAACCTGCCACGGGCTCCCCCTCCACCCGTGCTTCCTCCCCCCCAGCCTCCTCCGCCTCTCCCGATCAAGGAGAGCAGGAGGGAAGGTATCCAGAATATGATGCGCCCCCTAGTCCCGACGACGAGAAAGACTAAAACGAAGATGATGATAGCCCATTGCCACCAGGCCAGGGTAATGCCAAGGAACGAGATACCGGATGGTTCCGATTCTGGCGCGGAATAATTGTCCACCAGCTCAAGACCGATCGAGTACACGAAGAGTTTGATGCCAGTGGAGTAGTCTCCGCTCTCCAGGTAGGGATCGAGGTAGTTCTGCCTCAGCTCGGTCAATCTCGCCCCGTTCAATATGTCAGAGACGCCCGCCCCCGTCACCACCCTCCAAGCCTTCTCCGAGTAGGAGAAGACGAAGAGCACCCCGTTGTCTTGTCCCTGCTGGCCAATCCTGTTCTTCTCGAAGGTCTTCAACGCATAGTCGTTGATCCCGATTGGCTGAGTGGTGTTGACGATGAGCACGGCGATCTGGCAAGAGTTGTTCAGCTCCACTTCGTAGCAGAAGTCGTCCAGGTCGAGGTAATCGGAATAGGTCATGACCCCGACCCGGTCGTCCACGTAGGGGCTAATGGTCGGGGCCCAGGACAAATCCTCCTCGGGGGCGCCGGCGCTAAGGATGAGATAGGCGCCCGCCCCGGCCACGATGACCAGGATGACGAGCGCCACGACGATGGCGGTGCGCTTGCCCCTATCCATCGCCCACCCTCAGAGGTTCAAAGTATCCCCGTCTGGCAGCTCCGTTCCCCAATAAGGCTTATCGGTGAAGCCGAAGGAACCGGCGAACACGTTGTTGGGGAACGATCTGATGAACGAGTTATAGTCCCGGACGGCCGCGTTGTACTGCGCCCTGGCATACGAGAGCTGCTCGTTCTGGTCCACGACCTCGCCCATGTACTGGCTGACAATGGCATCAGCGGTAAGCACGGGATAATTCTCCCAGGTCAACACTATCTGGGTAAGGTTCTGATCCAGGTGCGCGCTGGTATTGGCCAAGGCCTCCGCGCTGGCCCCAGCATTGTACTGTGTCATCCATTGGGTGCGCAGCTCGGTTATGTTCGTGAGCAGGCCTGATTCATAGACCTTGTAGCCATCCACCTGTTGCAGGAGGACTGGCAGAATGTCCAGCTTGGTCTTGTAACGGTTCTTGATCTGGGATAGGTTCTCGTTCACCGCTTGCTCCTTGGCCACCGCTCCATTGTAAGAGAGGACGACCAGTGCTCCGGTGACTATTAGCAAACCCACCACCAGCACGACTACGAGGACCTTCATGTTCATGGACGGACCTGGAGATGCAATGCGCCCCCTATTTTTAAAACTAATCAACAACAACTTCCGACCTACGAGAGGAGGTCAGGCTAGCAGTTGGAGGATTATTATCGAGATCACCAAAGTCACGATGGTGACGGGAAGCCCAGCCTTCAGGAACCTCCAGAAAGGCATCTGCACGCCCAGCTTCTCCCCGTTCTCGGCGACTATGACGTTCGCCGCCGCGCCTAATATGGTCGCGTTCCCGGCTAAAGTGCTGGAGGCGGCCAAGGCGAGCCAGAGGGACGTCTCGCCGATGCTTGCCACAAATGGGGTGAGGAGTATCACCGCGGGAACGTTGCTGATCAGGTTGGAAAGCAAGGCGGTGAAGAAGCTAAGCCCAGGTATGGTCGATAAGCCCCCATGGCTGACCGATTGGAAGGCGTCCTCCATCTCCTGCAACAGCCCCGAGGTCTCCACCCCCTTGAGCACGATGAAAAGGCCGATGAAGAATAGCAACAAGGTCCAGTCCACCCCCTGGAGGATAGCCTTGGAGCTAGCCTTCTTGTTGGTCAGCGGCACTAGAAAGAGCGCGAGCGAGCCTCCAACGAAGGCCACGACCGCCAGCGGCACCCCAAGGAAGGGCGTGATGATGAACCCGATGAAGACTGCCAGTATTATCCCGCCGACAAGCCAGATGGAGCGATCCATCCCTTTGAAGTTCACCTGCTTGGAGATGGCCTGCGCGTCGATGATGCGGCCATTCCTCGAGCTTCCATCCTTGAGGTCCTTTCGGAATACCAGCCATACCATGGGAATGGCCACCAGCATGCTCACCACCGCTATCGGCAGTAGGGCGGCCGAGAACTCTATGAAGGATATGCCGGACTGGGTGGCGATGTAGGCGTTCTGAGGATTTCCCACGGCGGTGGCCACGCTGCCGATGTTGGCGGATATGGCGATCGCCACCATGTATGGTACGGGATCGGACTTGATCAACATGCACGTCCTGATGATTATGGGCGTGAACAACAAGACCACTGTGTCGTTCAAGATGAGCGCGGACAGCACCGCCGTCACGACCATCACCAATACCAGGAGGTGAAGGCGGTTCTTGGAGCGGGAAATTATGCGCAGGGACACCCAAGTGAAGAAGCCGCACACTTCCAAACATCCGACCAGGATCATCATGCCAAGGAGCAAGGCGAGCGTGTTGAGATCGATGGCCTGGAGCGCCTCCTCCGGCCCGACGACGCCCAACAGGATCATCAGGCCAGCGCCAAGAAGCGCCACCATCGGCCTCTCGACGTTGAACCAGCGGAAGCGGCGGATGGAGATGAGAACATAGGTCAAAGCGAAGATGACCAGCGCCAACCACATCTCCGTGGACATCTCCGGAGGCATAGAATCAGGGAAATAAATCCATTGGCTTAGCGCTGCCTGACGACGACAAGCGATCAGCGATTCGAACGACCTTGGCTATGTCGAGCATTCTTCTGAGCGAAGAATTCCCTCAGTATGTCCGTATGATCGAAAGCCAGGTCAGGCAAGGGGTCGTAAGGGATGACGGCCACTTCACTCGCATCATCCCCCGATCTGAGCCTCCCTCCGACCACTCTCATCAAGAAGACAGCGCTGACGAAATGGCCTCTGGGGTCACGGTCCGGCCGGGAGCGTATCGAGACGAGGCGCTCAGGCCTTGTCGTCAATCCTGTCTCCTCCTTAACCTCGCGAACGACCGCCTCCTCCACCGTCTCTCCGTACTCCACTATACCTCCTGGCAAAGCCAGCTTCCCCTCAAAGGGCGGCCTGCCCCTCTTGACGACCACGACACCACCACCCCTAAGGATGATGCCATCGACCGTCAACAAGGGATTGCGATAGCGGCGCTCGATTTGCTCAAGGATGAACTTGGCCCGGTTATCGTACGCGTCAAGCACTTTCTCACCCTCTCTGGTCAGGTATGCTATATGGCGGCTGATCCTGACCAAGGGCCGCCCCTCCTCATCCTTCAGGCGGTCGAACCTCCTCCTCAACCTTGTCTCGTCAGTCCGAAGCAACCTTGCCAATTCGCCGAGGTCGCCTTCCTTATTCAAGGCCCTGAGCGCCCTCGCCTTGGAGCCATCCATGATTCGCTTTCCCCGGGCTCGCAGCACCAGTTCGAATCCGACATCGTAACCCATCGCATCCGCCCAGGTCAATCATCCAGGCGTGAAGCTTTATACTTGCTGGGATTGTACAATCGTCGTGGCGAGCAGGAAGAAGACCATACCGACCATCCTGGACGCGGATGAGTTATTGGACAAGGCGTTCGGCAGGTCGGCCAAGATATCCAAGCAGGGTGAGGACCGCTTGGATGGAAAGAGGAAGACCGCCGTGGCGCGCATAGCAGCCTCAGGCGACATCCTCCATGGCACTCTGGTGAAGTACGTCAAGGCATTCCCCAGCATGGAAAAGCGCGAGGAGTTCCTCATGGAGCTCTTGGACACCGTCGTGGGTTTGGACAAGCTCAAGAAGTCCCTCTCGGCGCTCTCCTGGGCCTCGGCCAGATGCGCTTACCTCAGCCGAGAGTATGCACGGCGCGCCAAATTCTCCCAGGGCGCTGACCAGCTGGAGCGCGTCAGAAGGGAGTACTTCGGTCGCACCTCGTCCATCATCGAGCAGATCCGGGGGGACATCGATTTCGTGGCGAAGGCTCGAGAGGCCTTCAAGAAGATCCCCGCCCTGGAGATGCACCTTCCCACCATGGTGGTGGCCGGATGCCCTAACGTGGGCAAGAGCCAGCTGGTGGAGCGGGTCTCCACCGCGAGACCGAAGATCGCCCCTTACCCCTTCACCACCCAGGGGATCAGCGTGGGGCATTTCCAATCTGGTTATCGCCGCCTCCAGGTCATCGACACCCCGGGCCTCTTGGACCGGGAGTTCGAGGAGCGCAACGCCATCGAAAGGCAGGCCGTTCTCGCCCTGAAGTATCTGGCGGACGTCATAGTGTTCGTCATCGATCCCTCTGAGACCTCGGGCTATACCATGGCGGAGCAGATGAACCTGCTCGAGTCGACGAGGAAGGCGTTCCCTGGCATCACGATCATCGAGGTGGAGAACAAGTCCGATCTGAAAAGGACGAGGTCCAAGCGCCTCAAGGTCTCTGCCCTCAACGACGAGGGCATGGAGGAGCTGATGCGCTTGGTGATCGAGGAGCTCTCTAAGAGCCCCAAATGGTCGGGTGAAGCTCAATTATCCCCTACGCCATAACCAATAAGTCGAGAGGAGGGAAAGGATGGCCCAAGTGGCTTGCAGCGAAAGGATGAAACAGTACTTCGAGGCCTTGGTCAAGGAGGCCGACCGCTGCTACGCCGTGGCCAGAAGGGCGAGGGCCCGGGGAATGGACCCTGAGACCTTCGTGGAGATACCCCAGGCCGAGGACCTAGCGTCCCGCGTGGAGAAGCTCCTGTCATCTTGGAATGTGGAAGGTGTGGCCGTCCGCATCCGCGAACTGAGCAAGGACTACAACCGGGAGGAGGTCTCGTTGCTTGTGGCGAAAGAAGTGGCCACCAAGCCCGCCAAATCCAAAGAGGAGGCGATAGACCGCGCAGTGAGGGTGGGTCTTGCCGTTCTCACGGAAGGTATCCTCGTGGCCCCGCTCGAAGGCATTGCCGGTATCAAGCTGGGTCGGAACGGGGATGGCACCAGTTACCTGGCGATATCCTTCGCGGGTCCGATCCGTTCCGCGGGCGGAACGGGCCAGGCCATGGCCGTGCTCATCGGGGACGTGGTGCGAAGGGAGCTGGGGATCGGCAAGTACATACCCACCCACGGCGAGGTGGAGCGCTTCAAGGAGGAGATCCCGCTCTATAAGCAGGCGCAGCATCTGCAATACATCCCCACCAACCAAGAGATCGAGCTCATTGCCAAGAACTGCCCGGTATGCATCGATGGCGAAGGGACAGAGGACGCCGAGATATCCGGGTATCGGGACCTGCCGCGCATCGATACAAACAAGGTGAGGGGAGGGGCCTGCCTGGTCATCGCCGAGGGCCTTTGTCAGAAGGCCCCCAAGCTGGAGAAGCACGTCAAGAAGTTGAACATGGACGGATGGCAGTTCATATCCGATTACCTGGCGCTCAAGAAGAAGGACCAGTCCGAGGAGAAGGACAGGGTCAAGCCGGATTACAAGTACCTTAAGGACCTGATCGCAGGCAGGCCGGTGCTAGGGCATCCATCGAAGGTCGGTGGTTTGCGCCTGCGATATGGAAGGGGGAGGACGACCGGTTTGGCGGCCATCGCCCTGAACCCGAGCACCATGTATGCTGTGGACGAGTTCCTGGCCATCGGGACGCAGATCAAGATCGAGAGGCCTGGAAAGGCCGGAGCGGTCACCCCCTGCGACGAGGTCGAAGGTCCCATCCTCCTCCTGAACAACGGGGACCTAGTGCAGGCGAACACGGTGGACAGGTTCCTCGAGCTCAAACCTCGTGTCAAGGAGATCGTCGACTTGGGCGAGATCCTCATTCCGTTCGGCGAGTTCGTGGAGAACAACCACGTGCTCGTTCCAGCATCCTATTCCATCGAATGGTACGGGGTGGAGCTGCGCCGGGCGGCCGGCACTCTTCCCGAGGGCTGGAAGGACCCAGCGGACCTGGAGGCGGCCGTCGCCCTCTCCAAGAAATACAACGTTCCCCTGCATCCCAAGTTCAACCTGTTCTGGTCAGATATCCCGCTGCAGGACCTGAAGGAGCTGAGGTCCGCTATCCTTTCTAAGGGGAGGATGCAGGACGGCCTCCTCACCATCAGCGATTTCCAGAGCTGCAAACTGACGCTGGAGAGCCTGGGAGCACTGCATTCTGTGAAGGGAGGGGACCTGGTGATCGGCTTCCATGCCTCGGCTCTGCTCACCGGCCTCGGGCTGAAGGCCGGCCCGACCATTTCCGAGGAGCAGCCCTTCGATGGCAAGGGCTCCCTCGAAGCGGTGTCGTCGGCCATGGGCATCAAGCTCAGGCCAAGGTCGGTCACGCGCATCGGGGCTCGCATGGCCAGGCCAGAGAAGGCCAAGGAGAGGAGGATGAAGCCCCCTCCCCATGTCCTATTCCCCCTCGGTCTCAGCGGAGGCACGCAGCGCTTGGTGAGCGAGGCCATGAACGGCAAGGAGGTGGAGGCGGACGTTGGGGTACGCACCTGCCCCGTCTGCGGAAAGACCACCTTCATGTGCAAGTGCGAATGCGGTTCTCACACCATTCCTTCGGACTCGCCCAACAAGCAGGTCATCGACATCAATGAGGTCATCCAGAACGCCATGCGCAACCTGGGGGAGACGAGCATACCTCCCATAAAAGGCGTGCAAGGCATGATCTCCAAGAACAAGACGCCCGAGGCCATGGAGAAGGGGATCCTAAGGGCCAAGCACGACGTCTTCGTGTTCAAGGACGGTACCATCCGCTTCGACATGACCGACGTGCCGGTCACGCACTTCCGACCCAAGGAGGTGGGGTTGACCGCGGAGAGGGCCCGGTCCCTCGGCTACGTCAAGGACTGGGAAGGGAAGGACCTGGCCTCAGACGATCAGCTCTGCGAGCTCAGGGTGCAGGACTACATACCGTCGAGGTCGTGCGGCGACTATCTAGTCAAGATATCCAAATTCATTGACGACCTCCTGGAGAAATACTACGGCCTGCCGCGCTTCTACAATGCGGAGAAAAGGGACGATCTGATAGGCCACATGGTGGTGGGGCTCGCCCCGCACACCTCGGGCGGGGTGCTATGTCGCCTCATCGGCTACACCGACACCAACGCCGGCTACGGCCACCCCTTCTTCCACGCGGCCAAGCGCCGCAACGCCGACGGGGACGAGGACTCGGCCATACTCCTCCTTGATGCGCTCATCAACTTCTCCCGCTCCTTCCTGCCCAAGAGCCGTGGTGGTCTGATGGATGCCCCATTGGTCCTCACCACTCGCCTGGACCCCAATGAGGTGGACAAGGAAGCGCACAACATCGACATGGCGCGAGAGTACCCATTGGAGTTCTACAACGCCTCTTTGGAGTACAAGCATCCTAAGGAGGTCCAGGAGATGATGGATCTGGTCGGTGGAAGACTGGGCTCGGTCCTGCAGTATGAAGGCTTCGGCTTCACCCACGACACCAGGGACATCAGCGAGGGACCTCGTGACTCCGCCTACAAGCTTTTCGAGACCATGCAGGAGAAGCTGGAGGCTCAGCTGTACCTGGCCAAGAAGATAAGGGCCGTGGACGAGGTGGACGTGGTGTATCGCGTGGTCACCAGGCATCTGCTGCCCGACATGATCGGCAACCTCAAATCCTTCAGCGGCCAGAAGCTGAGGTGCACCAAATGCAACGCCTCCTACCGCCGCATTCCTTTATCAGGAAGATGTTATTGCGGGAACAATCTCACGCTCACAGTTCACGTCTCCTCGGTCAAGAAGTACCTGGAGATCACCAAGGACATCAGTGACAAGTTCGCCATATCGCCCTATACGAGGCAGCGCATCGAGCTCATCGAGCGCTCCATCAACTCTCTCTTCGAGAACGACAAGGTCAAGAAGTGCAAGCTCTCGGACTTCATGTGAGCCCATCATCAATCCAGATGGTAGATTATTTGCCAGCAGGAATGGTTAGATGCGGCCCTTTTCTGTTTTTCCCCTCGCCATCAAAAGTTATAACTACGTGCGGCTCGGGAGTCGGTCCGGTGATAGCTTGGCAGAGAAAATGGCGCTCTATAAGGACATACACAAGGGTCAGCGGAGGTGGTTGTTCGACATCTCGAACATGGCCGCAAGGCTCGATTTCGCCGACAAAGGTCAGATCGAAATGCTACAGAAGGAGATCAAGGCCTTCCTCGATCATCTCATCGAGCACGTCGACAACGAGGAGAAATCGATACATCCGATATTGAACGAGAGAGTGCCTGGCTGTCCGCGGGCAATCGCTGCGGAACATAAGATCATCCACAAGGACGTCGAGGACATCCTGGCTAGCCTGGAGGTCATAAGAACGATGTCGAGCAGGCACGAGGCCAACCACGCGATAGGATATGAGATCTACCTGGCTTGGAACCGGTTCATCTCCGTATATCTCAGGCACATCGACACCGAGGAGGGTTACCTGCAGCGGGCCCTCTTGAGCGTGTGCAGCGCTGAGGAGCTCGGGGGCATCTTCCGGACCATCATGACCTCCACACCACCCCAATCGATGATGGTGAACTTGCGTATCATGACGCTGGGCCTCAACGACGATGAGCTATCCATCTTGCTGAATGGCGCAAAGTCCATGATGCCCCCGGAAGCCTTCAATAACGCCACCAGCTACATGGCTAGCCTGCTCAAGCCTGAGAGATGGTCAAGGATCAGCGCCAGGGTAGGGCGATGAGGCTTTGAGGGAATTAAAAACCAAGGAAGGCGTTTGATAAAGGCGGGAAGGGCGCGGCGTCTTAAGCTGCGCCTTCCAAGGTTGAGACGAGCTCGCGGAATTCGTCGAACTTCCTCTCCAGAACGTCGAGGGCGATCTGCAGCGTCTCAACGGCGGTGATAGAGCCGTCGGTCTCGAAGACGAAGACGAACTTGGTCTCGTCGCCCTCCACGGTTATGGCCTTGGACTTGCATGCCTTGATGCAGGAGTAGCACAGCATGCAGGCGTCCTCACGGACCACCTTCACCTTGTTGCCCTCCTTGGCGAAGACCTTGCGCGGGCAGGCTGGGATGCAGGTCGCACCCTGGTCGCACTTCTTCTCGTCGATCTTCACCTTGGGCGCGTACTTGTATCCGACGCCCGAGGTCACTTGGAACTTGGCGTGCTGCTTGCCGGTCCCGAGCTCCGCGAAGGCGTAGGCCAGGATGGCCTGGCGGTTCCCCAGGCGGACGATGGGTATGAGCTCGTCCTTGACCTTGAGGTTCGGGTCGCCCAACGGCTCCAGGTCCCCGGAGTAGACGTCGCACGGTCCCTTCTTGTCGATCTTGTACATGATGGTGCACAGCGGGCATCCCTCGCCCCCGCAGGCGCAGTCTTTCTTGAAGACGTTGGTCTTAGCGTCCGTGGGTATTGGGATCAGACCCATGCGGTGAGCGATTATCTCGTCGAACAGCGAAGAGACCGATTCGTACTCCTCGTTCTCGTCCTCCGCCCCTCCCTGGATCTGGCCCAGGTGGAACTCCACCGTCTCGATGGCCATCTTGGGAATCTCGGCGATCAATACCCGCCTCAGGGAGTTTGCGATCTCCGGTGTGGCATTGGATACGACGAACTTCGCCTTGGTGTCCGTCATCTCCAGGATCTTTACGTCCATTTACCCTACCTCTACACCCTTCTTCCCCTGCGTCCGCCCTTCTTCTTGGTCCCATCGTGCGGTACGGGGGTCACATCTTCAATCCTACCGATCTTGAGGCCAGCGCGTGCAAGAGCACGAATGGCTGCCTGCGCTCCAGGGCCAGGGGAGGTGGACTTGTTGCCTCCCGGGGCGCGCACCTTGACATGAATGCCCTCGATGCCCTTCTCCTTGGCGATCTCCGCCACCTTCTCCGCCGCCCTCATGGCCGCGTAGGGAGAGGACTCGTCCTTGGCCTGCTTGACCACCATGCCGCCGGTGGCTTTGGTGATCGTCTCGGCGCCGGTGATGTCCGTCAGGGTGATGATGATGTTGTTGTAGCTTGCGAATACGTGAGCGATGCCCCACTTGCCCATGTTCACTCCTCCTTTGCGACTGGGGCCTCAGGTAGTTCTGAGGAGGAACCCTCGTCAGTGGATTCCTTGGCCTTCTCCACGGTCCTCTCGGCACGGCGCGGGAATCTCGCTCCGCCGCCACCGCGGCGTCCTCCGCGTCCTCCGCGGCCGCCGCGCTGATCCTCCTCCCTCTCCCGCCTGGCCTCCCTGGCCAAGCGCCTGGCGCGTGCCTCCATGACCTTGGGGGCGTCCACGCGATAGGGGTGGAGATCGTTGTTGAATGGGCTCGATCCCAGGTAGGTGATCTTTTCCTCCTCGCCTCGGGCGAGCAGGTATCCAGGGATGGTGACCTTGCGACCGTCCACCGCCACATGGCCGTGGAAGATCATCTGCCTCGCCTGGTTCGGGGATGTGGCCAGGCCCTTGCGGTACACCATGGTCTGCAGCCTGCGGTTCAGGAGGGCCTCGGTCCTAAGGCCGAGAACGTCATCCAGGGTGGCACCCTCCATAGGCAGCAATCCCATGGCGGCGCAGGACTTGAGCAGGTTCTGGGTCTCGATCTTGGCCTGCTCCTCGCCCGTTCGGATGCGGGCCTGCAGGTCCCTTGACTGCTTCCTGTAGTTCCTGAGGATGGACTTGGCCTTCCACAGCTCCCTCTTGTTCTTCAGGCCGAACTCCTTGCACGTCGCGTGCTCCTCTTTTATCCTCTCACCCTGCCAAGGGTGGGATGGGGTATCGTAAGTCCGTCGGGGGAATCTAGGGTCTCCCATGTGAACACCTACTTCTTAGCTGCCGGGGCCGCTGCCGGCTTGGCCGCTGGCGCCACGACCGCGGGCTTGGCCCCTGCGGCGGGCTTCTCTTCCTTCTTCTCGGCCGCTGGGGCAGCTCCTCCGGCCGCCGGGGCGGCTCCGGGCTGCTGCTGCAACCTCTGCCTCATGACACCGAGCGTCAGGCCGGTTCTGCCGTTGGAGCGGGTCCTCTGGCCGCGGACCTTCTGTCCGTCCTCATGGCGCACGCCCTTGTAGCAGCGGATCATCTTCATCATGTTGATGTCGTCCTTGCGCCTGATGTCCAGGTCCACGCCGACGATGTGCATGTCCTCGCCGGTCTCGAAGTCCATCTGGCGGTTCATGGCCCAAGCGGGAACGTACTCGGCGAAGGCAAGGATCAGCTTCTCGAGCTCTTCGACCTTGGCGTCATCGAGATTGCCGACCTTCTCGGTCCTCTTGACGTTGGCGCGGTTGGCGATGATGTCCGCCACGCGCGGTCCGACGCCCTTCACGCTCTGGAGACCGATGACCAGCGGCTTATTGCCGTCAATATCGGTGTTAACCAGGCGAACGATGTATTTGAAATTCTCATCCTTCTTGGACTCGTCCTTCTTGGGCTCGACGCGGGCGGGCTTCTTTGCCTTATCTTCCTTATGCTCGCCCTTCTCCTTGTGCTCTCCACCCTTCTTACCTTCCTTCTTCTCTTTCTCTTCCTTAGGGTGGTCGCCCTTCTTGGTCTCGTCCTTCTTTGAAACGCCTTCCTCGGCCAAGATTTTTCCTCCGGTCATGATGGATAGATAGTCAGTGCTCTTGCAGAGCAGAGTCCCTAAAAACGAGTCCTTATTTAACCCTTTCCGTTGTCCAGCTGCGCTAGGACGCCGCATCCGAACCTAGCCGGGGCTACAACGGCCTCGCCCTGTCGGTGCGACAAGGGTCCACAGCTTGTCAGTGAGAGCCCAGAGCCTTGCGCGCCATCTCCGGCGCCTGCGCCAGGGCCTGGGGGAGCTTGCTGGCGTCCCCACCGCCTCCCTGGGCGTACTCGGGCTTGCCGCCTCCTCCACCGCCCAGGAGCTTCATTATCTCCTTGAGCAGGGCGCGGCTGTCTAACTTCAAATCGGGTGAGCGGGAAACTAGTACTTTAGCGTTCTTGTCGGCGACCCCGATTATCACCAAAGTGCCCGGGTTGCTGGTGAGCGCCTTGGAGATGGTCTCCGCATCCTCGCCAGGCTTGGTTTGGTACACGACCAGCCTGACCCCATCGACCAACGTCGCCCTCTCCCAGAGGGACCTGGCAACGTCCTCATTGTGCTGGATGATGAGCGCCTCCGTCCTCTTTCCAGATTCCCTGAGCTCGACCTGCAGGCGCTCCGCCGACTCCACCACCTTCTCTTGCGGGGTGTTGAGCTTCTCCGACAGCGCCTCGACCATGGTCTTGTCGCGCTGCATGTCCTCGATGGCGGCCATGCCCGAGGAGTACTCGATCCTGACGATCCCGTCCTGGATGCGCTTCGTCCTCCTTATGCGGATCGGCCCGACGAAGGAGGTGGTCTTAGCATGCAATCCGCCGCAGGCCTCCGCATCCAGACCGAGGATCTCGACCACGCGGATGACCTTGCCTGGAACCGCTCCCCCCTGATAGAGACGGTAGCCATGTAGTCTCTCGGCCTCGTCCCTCTGCATGAATTGGATTTGGACCTTGAGGTCCTCGAGGATGACACGGTTGACCTTCCTTTCCAGCTCATCGCGCTGCTCCGACGTGAGGTTCTCGTAATGAGTGATGTCCAAGCGCCCCTCGCTCTCGGACTTGTGCGCACCGGCCTGCCAGACATGGTTGCCCAGCATGTTCCTGGCCGTGCCGTTGATGATGTGCGCCGAGGTGTGGTGGCGCATGAGCCGGTGGCGCCTCTCGCGGTCTATGGCCCCCTTCACGACCTGCCCCTTCTCGGGCAATGGGCCATCGATGAAGTGCAATATGGAAGAGTTGACCTTGATGACCTTGGTGACCTTATGCCCGTCCAGAGTGCCTAGGTCCCACTCCTGCCCGCCACCCTCGGGATAGAAAGCGGTCTGGTCCAGCAGGATCCCGCCCTTGATGACGTCCAGGACCTTGCCCTCGAATTGGAGCATGTCCACGTCCTCGTAGTAGAGCATCCTGGTGTTGGGGAGACCTTCGGGATACTCCTCCTTCTTGACGGCCTCCTCGGCCTCTGGCTTCTCGTGGCGGGCGGCGACCTGTTTATAGAAGTCGTCCGGGACCTCGACCGGCACGGAGGCGAACTCCTTCACCAGCTCAGGGTTCAGGCCATGCGAGTCGTAGAGCTCGATCAGCTTCTCGTTGGTGATCCGCTCTCCCTTCTTCAGGTCCTTGGTCATGCGGTCCACCAGCAACTTGCCCCGGGCCAATGTCTCGTAGTAGCGGTCCTCCTCCACCTGGACGATCTTGAGGATGTCCGCCTTGTTCTCCTTGAGCTCGGGTATGACTCGAGCGAAGTAATCCACTTGCAAAGCGACGATCTGGGCCAAAGGCGTCTTAATGCCCAGGGTGCGCATAGAGCGGAGCGCCCGGCGCACCAGCATGCGGGCGAAATAGCCCTCACGCACATTGGAGGGGACGACGCCATCGTTCAGCAATATCGCCAGAGCCCTCGAGTGATCGGAGATGACGTAAACATCCTCCAAAGGCGATACGATGCCCATCAGCTCCTCGTAGGAGATGCCCATCCGCTCCGCGGTCTGCTCGCGGATGCGCCGCACATCGGCAGCGGTCTTGGCGTTGGTCATTCCCGCGACCTTGGAATATTCCTCTTGCACCTTGCGATTCATTTGGACGTTGGCCAGCGCCTTCAGCTCCTCCACCACAGGTCCGAAGACCGCTTCGTATGCGGAGGGTGTGCCTTGCGAGACCCAGGTCATTCTCTCCAAGCCATAGCCAGTGTCGACCACGGTCATGGACATGGGCTGCATGCCATCTGACCCCACCTTGTACATCATGAAAACCAAAGTGGCGACCTCGACGCCGTCGATTATGACCTCGACGCATGGGCCAGCATTCCCTCCTCCCTCCCACCATTCCTCGATGTAGCGCAGGCGATTGGGGTCCACCCCCAAGCGGGAGGTGAAAAACTTATGGCACAGCGAGACGGTGCCGTCCTTGAAGTAGATCTCCTTGCCCTTCTTGTTGAAGACGTGGTGGGCGGCCATCTCGAAGAAGGTGAAGTGCCTTCCAGTCTTGCCCACGTTGTCGATGTCGTTGAAGCGGACGCAGGTCTGAGAGATGGTCAGAGGGTTCCCTGGAGGCTCGATGACCTCGTTCAGCACCCACGGCTGGAAGTCGTAGATGGAAGCCTGGGTGAAGAAGACGTCGTCGCGCCAGCGGGCTACGATGGGGTAGCGGTTGACGCGCTTGTGACCCTCGGACTCGAAGAAGGACAGGTACTCCTCCCGCATCTCGTGCAGGCTGAGGGGCCTGGAGCAGGGTGAGTTGCCGATGAAGGTATACTCCTCGCATGGCGGCTCCCCGCAGGTCTCCCAAGCGCCCAGCGTCCAGAAGTGGCGCCCACACTTGGGGCATTTTCGTCTCTGGAAGCCTTGGTCGAGGAAGAACTTGAGCTCGAACTCCTTCGGGTCCGGACCGTTCATAGGGGCGCAGATGTGGGCCAGCTTATTTTAACCTTTCCAGCTGCGACCGAGGTACATCTGGACGATGCGATTTTAAGCTTAGAGTAGGCTATCGTTCTCGCGATAGTCGATGGGAACGTCGATCAGTGCCAGCTCATCATCCTTCAGGGCTTGTCTCAGGGCATCGTCCAGTTCCTTGGCCGTCTCGGCGCGATAGCCCTTGAGCCCGAAGGACTCGGCGAAGCGCACCAAGTCCGGATTCCCGAAATCCGTGCCGTAGTGGCGCTGGTAGGCCCTTTCGTGCTTGAGCTTGATCAGACCCAGGCCAGAGTCGTTGAAGACCACGGTGACGAAGTTCGTGCCCAGACGCTTGGCGGTCTCCAGCTCGCCCGCGCTCATCATCAGCCCCCCGTCCCCCACCACCGCCACCACCTTCCTATCTGGGTGGACCAGCTTGGCGCCGATGGCCGCCGGGATGCCGATCCCCATGGGGATGAGGCCGTTGGTGAGCAGCAAGGTGTTCTCCTTGTACACGGGGTATAACCTGGTTAGCCAGAGCATGTGCGCCCCCACGTCGCTGGTGCAGATATCGGACTTCGCCAGGCGCGCCCTGATAGCCTTCACCGCCAGCTGAGGCTTGACCGGTCTGGAGTCGGAAGGACAGCCGTCGATGCATGCCACCAGGTCCTGGCGGTACTCCAAGGCCCAGTTCTCCTTCCTCTTGGAATCGGAGGAGAGCCGCCTCAACATCGCCTCCAGCGGCCCGACGAGCTGAAGATCGACCTGCAGTCTTGGCACCGCTTCCAAGGGCGCGGCCACCAAGCCCACGACCTTCTTCGGAGCGCCGATGTTCCAGAAGCTCGGTTGGAACTCAGGCACGTCGAAGCCGACCAAGAGGACGGTGTCCATCATCTCGAAGGCCTTCCGCACCTTGTCCCTCGCCCTGAGGCCCACAGTGTTTAGGGACAGCTCGTCGTCATAGGGCAGCACCCCGCAACCATGCCAGGTGTGCGCCACGGGAATCCCCCAGGAACGAGCGAAATCGCGCAAGGACGCGCCTGCGCCTGCCCGAAACACGCCGGGCCCAGCGAGGATCAGCGGCCTCTTAGCGGAAGAGATGATCCCCCGCACCTTATCCAATGTCTCGCGGTGGAGGTCGGAGCGGTGAGGTTTGGGATGCCTTAGGGGCTCCCCGGTCACCTTGACCTTCATCGTGTCCTCGGGCAATTCGAGGTGGACCGGGCCAGGCCTCTCATCTGAGGCCATTTGGAACGCCCTTCTTACCAAGGATGGGAGATTCTCCGCAGCGCGCACGCTGTAACTGGCTTTGGTCACCGGGCGATAAAGCTGTGCCAGGTCCAGGTACTGCTTGCGCGGAACGAAAGCCTGATCCGCCCCGACCTGGCCGGTCATGGCGATCAAGGGAATGTAAGAAAGGAAAGCCTCGGCCACGCCCGTGACCATGTTCGTGGCTCCAGGTCCAAGGGTGGAAAGGCAAACGTGTGGACGGTTGGTCAAACGGGAGCAGGTCAGGGCGATGAAGGCGGCGGAGTTCTCGTGCCTGGTGAGTACGAACTCCACCCCCGATTCCTTGAGGGAATCCATTACGTCCAGGTTCTCCTCCCCCGGCACGCCGAATACCCTTTCCACGCCCTCGGCCTCGATGCATTTCACCAATAGGTCAGAGGCTCGCATGTCGATCACTCGAACGTCTCCGCCCTCTTCTTATAGAGGTTGTCGGAAGCTTCCAAGACGGCTTTCTCCACGTCGCCCTTGAGCGCATAGGCGGCGATGCCGTTGTTCTTTAGAAGCTGCACCGCCCTGTCGCTGAACTCCGTGGCGACCACGGCATCATATCCACGCAGAGCGAGCGCCATATTCTCCAGCTTGGCCTTGTGTGCCGGACCGTATACTGGTGCGTCGAGCTTTGCGTCCACCTTCACCTGTCCGAGCTGGACGATGCTTCCCTCCTCCACCAGGAAAGCGAAGAATCTCTCCGTTTGCCCATAGCCCAGATCCACGGAGCGTCCATCGCTTGATGCCACAGCGACCTTGTGCTTGGTCTTGCCTTCGATTTCGATGGTGAATGGCTGCCCTTCCTTGGCCTCAGCCCCACAGGAGTAGTGCGCGAACTCCGCGGAACGGTCCTCATCCAGCAGGCCTATGGCGTCCGCCCTACATTGCCGGCAATGGCGCATCTGCTTTATCTTGGGCTCGCAAATCTCCTGCAGCTCCTTGCGCTCATTCGGGGTCGGGGCTCGCATCTTGGCGAAAGGCGTCCCAGGCACCGGTATCATGGGGATGATGTTGACGATGTACGCACCCATCTCCTTGACCTTCTTCGCCACCTCGGGGATGTGGTCGGCATTGACCTCCGGCACCATCACGGTGTTGACCTTCACCAGCATGCCCGCCTCGGCGGCAAGGCGCACCCCCTCTAATTGGTTCTCCACCATCCTCTTGCCCGCTTCGCGGCCGCGCAGCACCTTCCCATCCCAGACCACGAACTGGTACATCTTACCAGCGATCTCCGGGTCCACGGCGTTGATGGTGACGGTTATGAATTTTACCCCGAGCGCCTTCAACCGCTCCACGCTCTTGGGGAGGTTCAGGCCGTTGGTGCTCAGGCAAAGGGTCATTTCCGGGAAGGCCTTGCCCACGAGCTCGAGGGTCTTGTAGGTGTTCTCATTGGCCAGAGGGTCACCCGGACCAGCGATGCCGATTACGCTTAGGTTGGGGATCTTCCCCTTTACGTAGCGGATCTTTTCCACGGCGCCCTCGGGAGTGAGGACCTCGCTGGTCACACCAGGCCTGGACTCGTTGGTGCAATCGTATTTGCGGTTGCAGTAATTGCATTGGACGTTGCATGCTGGTGCGACCGGAAGATGCATGCGGGCGAAGCTCTTGCACGCCTTCTCGTTATAACAAGGATGGGTGTCCAGGAGCTTCTGCAGCTCCGGATTGATTTCCTCGCTCATTTTCCACTCTCTTTCCTGCTCAGCGGTCCACATTATTAAAGAGCAGCCTATATTAGCTTCGCTCCCAACGATGCTTCTCCATCTGAGCCAGGATAGTGACTAGATCTCGAGGGAAGGATGCGACAGCTTGATGTAGGACGAGCGCGAAAGGTCTCCGGATGTTCGACGAGTCGACCCTGCAGCGCTTCATCACGAGCATGAACCGCCACCTCCCGGCTAAGAAGAAGGCTCTGGCCGACCTGCTGCTGGAGAAGGAACCATTCTATGAAGGCAAGGACGGGAATTGTTACAAGTTGGAAAGGGCCGAACTGCTCTATCTAGACTCCCTTCTGGGCATCTTCGACAAGGGCAAGCTCCGACTGCCGATACTAGTCATGACCGACACCGAGAGCGAGACTGGAGCCTGGAAGGTCACGGGAAAGGTGGAGGCCAAGATCATCGCCAAAGTGCTCGAACGCGAACTGGACACAGAGGACATGGTGCGCTTTTACCATCCCCACCTGCACGAGCTGCGCAAGAAGCTGCCCACCACGACCACGGTCATGTACGTGCCATAGAGCACATTCGGGCACCTCTGGGCAAGCCGTTTGTATCCTCTCGACATCATAGCCTCATGCCTCGCGCAGGCGTGTCCGAGCTGCCTTTGCACGGCGGAGACGCACCCAGATGGCTCTTCACGCGCATGGTGAAACTGGCCTCGGCCATGACCGAGATCATGTTGGACGAGTATGGGAGCAAGGAGGTGATTCGCCGGATGGCCGACCCGTTTTGGTTCCAAGCATACTCGTGCGTTCTAGGCTTCGATTGGCACTCATCGGGGACGACCACGGTGACATGTGGAGCCATGAAGGTTGCCTTGCAATCGAATCCTGAGATCGGAGTAGCAGGCGGAAAAGGGTCGGTCTCGCGCCAGGCGCCATCCGAGATCTCTAGCTTCGCTCAGATGAACGGGTTATCGGAGTCAAAGGAGAAGAGGCTCCGATATTGCAGCCGGATGAGCGCAAAGGTGGACAATGCCGCTCTGCAGGACGGACACGACCTCTACCATCACGTAATCATCTTCGACCGCCAAGGCAATTGGGCGGTGGTGCAACAGGGGATGAGCGATTCCTTGGGATATGCTCGCCGTTACCAATGGTGCTCGGAGGACCTGGTGGAATTTATTGAAGAACCGCACACTGGTCTCATCGGAACCCCGACCTCCAACGTGCTGGACATGACCTCGAACGATAGCCAGAGCTCCCGAGACACCTCGGTGGACCTTGTGAAGGAAGGCGTTGAGCATCTTGAGCGTCAGGTGGTCGTGGTCGAGAAAGGACAGAGCACGCTGTCCGAGTGGATGGGCGAGAAACCGATCAAGCTTCACATGCCTCGCGACATCAACTGGACGGCGCTCAGGCATGCTTACGAATTCCAGCCTCGTAACTACGAGGAGTTGATCTCCCTCGAGGGCATCGGTCCATCCACCGTCAGAGCACTTGCCCTAATCTCGGAGCTGATGTATGGGACTAAGGCAAGCTGGAAGGACCCGGTCAAGTACTCATTCGCACTAGGAGGTAAAGATGGGGTCCCATATCCGGTCGATCGAGAAGCCATGGACCGTTCTACGGAACTATTGACCGCAGGGATAGAAGAGAGCCGCATTTCCAGTAATGAGAAGCTCGAGGCGCTCAAGAGACTGAGGCGATTGGTGCCACCAGATAGATGATAGAATCCTCGACCGCAACCTGAATTTAGGAACAGATCTCTTCTCGAGATCTCATTCATCCCATCGTATCTCAATGTCCCCACCGTTGCTATAATGGATGACGATGTGTTTAGTATCGGCAACGGTCAAGAGCCAAAGCTATTACAATCTGGACGTATCAGAAATAAAAGAATATTGTTGGAAGGAGAGGGACACACGCAACCTGTATGACGGTTAAGCCTTTGTAGGCGTTAACCGGTATTGCGAAGCCGACACGACGGCAAGAACAACTTTAGTAACCGACGGGCTGAACACCTCGGCGAACCTCGATGCTTACACCCCGGTCCTATCAAACTCGTCATTTACGAGCGTTGCGATGCCTCTTTTTCAAGGTGGCTTCGAGCTTAGATGCTTTCAGCTCTTATCCACGCCAGCGTGGCTGCTCAACAGTGCCTTACCAGACAATTGATCAACTAGAGGCTAGGGACCCCCGTTCCTCTCGTACTAAAGGGTCCTTCTCGTCAGGCATCTATACACTTCCACCAAAAAGCAACAAACCTGTCTCACGACGGTCTAAACCCAGCTCACGATCCCTTTTAATGGGCGAACAACCCCACCCTTGGCAGCTGCTGCACCGCCAGGATAGGGAGAGCCGACAGCGAAGTAGCAAGCCGCCAGGTCGATATGAACTCTTGCTGGCGACGACTCAGTTATCCCCAGGGTAACTTTTCTGTCATCAATGACCCCCACATAGAAGGTTCATTGGTTCGTTAAGCCCTACTTTCGTATCGCCGTTCCTTGTTATCCGGAACGGCGTCAAGCTAGCTTTTGCCTTTACACTCTCCGGCAGATTTCTGACCTGCCTGAGCTAACCATTGGGCGCGCTTGTTTGCTTATTGAGCGCGTGGCGCCCCACCCAAACTGCCCACCTATCGGTGTCCTTCTCTCGAAGTTAGTGATACGAACCCAGAAGGGCGGTGTTTCATCGTTGACTCGGAGTGTACCTAGCGGCACATCCTGGGTAACGTCTCCCGCCTACCCTACACATCCAGGCTCATACCACAACAACAGGCTGCAGTAAAGCTCCATGGGGTCTTCGCTTTCAGGTGGAAGGTACTGGATTCTGCGCCAGTACTATCGGTTTCACCGGCTTCCAAGCGGGGACAGTAGAGCTCTCGTTGGGCCTTCATGCGAGTCGCCAATTAAGCGACAAGGTATTACGCTACCTTAAGAGGGTCATAGTTACCCCCGCCGTTTAACGGTCCTTCGTTCGGTTGAACCCGAGATTCAGATACCGTCACTGGGCAGGCTTCAGCCACAATACACATCCTTTCGGACTTGCTGTGACCTGTGTTTTTATTAAACAGTCGGAGCTCCCTAGTCACTGCGACCAGCCTTTTTCAAGGCTGGCACCCCTTATACCGAAGGTACGGGGCTAATTTGCCGAATTCCCTCGCTTGGATTACGCCGACACGTCTTAGGCTTTTCACCTAGGGGCACCTGTGTCAGTTCTTGGTACGAACACAGAAGCTGTATTACTATCACCCTTTTCATGGACACCTGGACTCAACTGAAGAGGACTTTCGTCCTCCCACTCGTGCATTCCCCCGGTTCTCACCATTACGGTTCTTCCCGGGATTCAACACTTGGACAAGTAGGTATGCTTGTTCAGTATATCCGGATGTGGAGATGATAGGCAGAGACTTCAGTGGCGCAGGAATATTAACCTGCTTCCCTTTCCGCACTTTCGATTAAGGAGTGCGTTAGGATCGGCTAACCCTCGGCTGACGAACATTGCCGAGGAACCCTGGCCCCTTCGACGGAACGGATTCTCACCGTTCTTTGCTGCTACTCCCACCAGGATCATCGTTCGAACGCGGTCCACATGACCTCACAGCCATGCTTCTACCCACGCCCGACGCCCCCTTACAAGATCACTTTGCAGTGCTCTAAAGTATCGGTACCCGGCTTAGCCCCGTCCATTTTCAGCGCCCATAATCTCGACCGGTGAGCTGTTACGCTTTCTTTAAAGGATGGCTGCTTCTAAGCCCACCTCCCGGTTGTCTGGGACTACAGACAACTTTTCATGTTACACTTAGCCGGAATTTAGGGACCTTAACTCTAGGCTGGGTTGCATTCCCTTACGGACCCCAAGCTTACCCCAGAGGCCCTCACTCCCAACGTCTATGACGGTCGCAAGTTCGGAGTTTGACAAGAGGCCGACCGGTTTCCCGGCCTAAGTCTCTGATCAGTCGCTCTACCCCACGACCTATCTCAGCTGAGATCTACCTGCGAGTAGTTTCAGGGGGAACCAGCTATTCCCAGTTTAGATTGGCCTTTCACCCCTATGCCCAGATCATCCGAAAGATTTGCACATCATTACCGGTTCGGTCCTCCACCCTCCTTTCGAAGGGCTTCAACCTATCCAGGCATAGATCAACTGGCTTCGGGTATCCCTCCAATGACTCCAGGCGAGCGCACCTAGCCCCTCGCGCCTTGCGGCGTTGCGAGCTATTTGGTTTCCCTTCGACTCCGCTTCTTCAAGCTTAGTCTCGCCATTGAACAGAACTCCCTGGCCCGTTATTCGAAACGGACGATACGACACTGGTCAGCCTTGCGGCTTCGTCCCTTTCATGCCGTATCTGAATATCGCTGTCTGGTTTCACGCTCTTTTAACCTCCCGTCAAGGGTACTTTTCAGTTTTCACTCACGCTACTACTGCGCTATCGGTCTCGAGACGTGTTTAGGGTTGGAGGTAAGTGTCCCCCGGATTCACGCGCGATATCTAACGCGCGGTACTCTGGATACTCAAAATCTTCTTCTCAGTTCACTCGTACGGGACTATCACCCTCTATGGTGCAACGTTCCAGTTGACTTCTGATTAGCCGAGTAAGAAGTATCGAGTCCAACAACACCACATCTAGCTCCCATTTCTGGGAGCCATTCGGTTTACCCTGTGCCGCTTTCGATCGCCTTTACTCACGGCATCTCAATTGATTTCTTTTCCTGCGGGTACTAGGATGTTTCGATCCCCCGCGTTCCCGATCCTTCCGGATCAATCCGAAGATTAGGAAGTCCCATTAGGCGGTCACCGGATCATAGGCTTCTTGCACCTACCCGGCGCTTATCGCAGCTTGACACGACCTTCCTCGGCGCTCGAGCCGAGCGATTCCCCAGACAGCTTAGCAAATTTGCCGTCGACTGTCGGCTTAACATACGTCCAGATTGCGTGTGATTGGATCATGGGGCCCACCGCGAAGCCTTCCGTCATTCGCGACCGCCCTATCCTCTTCCCCGGAAATTCACTTTCCGGGTGCACTCTCTCCTCAACAAACGCCTTAGGCCATCATGGGCCATTTGGCGCGGTGAAGCCCTCGATGTTCGAGGTTATATTTATAGGTTGTTCCAAGCCATGAATTCACATGGCCACGAGAGCAACCCACCCTCCTCGTTCACGGGGATAACCCCTAGTATGGATGTGCTATTTAAGAGTTATGTGGCAAAAAAATGTAGTAGCTGGACAACGCACAAAGCGGGGCATCATTGATCTGCGATTTTCACTAATTCGGAAATGCTCCGAAGTGGCTCAGAGAATCGTGTCAATATTCATCGCGGGAAGATGCAATAACGGGAGAAAACTTCAAGCAAAAATGAGGCTTCTCTACTATCTATACTAATATCGATAAACCACGACATCGAACCAAATGGAGGCGTTCACTTTTTCATCGCCGCCCTTAAAAGCATTGGAACCTCGACTGGGATCTTGGCAACATCCACGCCCGCATCTAGTAGGGCACTGACCTTGCTTCCCGCCGTTCCTTTTCCCCTCGCAATGATTGCACCGGCATGTCCCATTCTTTTCCGAAGCTCACTGTTTTGTGCAAGTTCGACAAGCCGCTCTGCCAGCTGGTTCGAATCAAACGGCGCAATCAAATACCCGCATTTTGAATCTTCAATAATTTCTGCTTTGACATCAATTGTTTCTTTGACATCCTGAATGCTCGCCTCAACTACATTATAATACCATAGTTTAATCTGGTCAGTATCCCATTTAATAATCTCCTTAGAAGTATCAGTTTCCTTAATCTTCCCAGAAGATATTAAAATAATACTCATTGAGAGAGCATCCTTCCAGTTTCCCGCTTTACATAATTCTTGAGCTTTAGTAAATAACTCATTGAGATAAGTATAGTTCTTTACTTCTTCCCAAAGAGCTTTATTACTTTCGTGATCAACAGGGCCTCGAAGTCGACTTTGTGCTGCCCCGGGGAGATCGGAGACTGCT